>Ga0154618_107_pt1 | contig 13646 bp, 10 predicted proteins | sample Rifle2008BG13ft_FD_116047 | JGI IMG/M metagenome (GOLD analysis project Ga0154618, IMG submission 116047) | Chloroflexi bacterium RBG_13_51_52 | reverse complement strand
CTGCGACGGGAAGGGCCATAGCTGAAGGAAATGCAACGTATTGACTGCATGTCCTTCTTTTTTCAGGATATCTGCGGCTTCACGGATGGCGCCGTAAGTGCTGCCCCACCCGATTAGCGTTATCCCCGCCCCTTTAGTATGGTGGAACTCCGGTTCGGTTATTTCCTGCTTCAGTCCGTTCAGTTTGCGCAGGCGCTTTTCCACCTGTTGATTGCGTGTGGCGGCGTCCTCTATCATATGCCCAGATTCGTCGTGCTCATCGGAGTCGGTGACCACCAGCGCTTTGCCCTGCCCCGGCAGCGCCCGGGGAGATATTCCGGATGCCGTTACCAGGTGCCTTTTATAATCGGTCTGATTATTAGCTTCTTCATCGGTCAAAAGCGCCCCGCGTTCAATCTCTACTTGAGACAGGTCGAACGCATCCATGGTGGCATAAGAAGAAGCTAGGTGATGGTCGGTGAGGATTATTACCGGCGTCTGGTATTTCTCCGCCAGGTTAAAGGCTTTCACGGCTGAATAAAAAGCCTCTTTAGCGGTAGCCGGCGCCAGCACCGCGCGCGGAAATTCGCCGTGACCGGCGTGCATCGCAAAGAGTAGTTCTCCCTGTTCCGTACGCGTGGGTAGTCCTGTCGCTGGGCCCGGACGCTGTCCGAGGACGACCACCACCGGTGTTTCGGTCATGCCGGCCAGCGCCAGGGCTTCTACCATCAGGGCGAATCCTCCCCCGGAAGTAGCTACCATGGCTCTTGCCCCGGCGTACCCCGCCCCGACAGCCATGTTCATCGCCGCTATTTCATCCTCGACGTGCATCATCACAGCCCCGTATTGCCGCCCCTTGTCCGCCATGTATTCGAGGATAGAACTTGAAGGCGTCATCGGATATCCCGCCACGAACCTGCATCCCGCGGCTAAAGCCCCGAGGCATAAAGCCTCGTTGCCGTTAAGCAGGATTTTTTTATTCTGTCTTTTTGGTGGTCTGATTTTCGGCAGGGAAAACTTTTTCCCATGCTCTTTAGCGTAGTTGTAGCCTGCTCTGGCAGCGGCGATATTGTCTTCAGTAGTACTTTCACCATACCGCGCGAATTCTTTTTCCAGGATTCCCGCCAGCAGGTTGAAGTCGTAATCTATCAGCCCCGCCGCCGCTCCCGCGGCTATCGTGTTAGACATTAATTTATTCTTAGCTGTATCCATCGCCAGTCTGTTAAAAGGCACATTAAAGAACCTGTCTCCTTGGGCTCTGGTTTTCGTTTGTTCTTCGTCGTAGATGACCACTCCGCCCTCTTTAAGCTCCTTTGTATGCAGTTCTATTGACTCCTTATTCAACGCAACGAGAATATCCAGTTCCGGCGAAAGCGCCAGAACCTCATCTGTTTTTGCCCTTATCCGGAAAAAATTATGCCCCCCTCTCACCCTACTCTCGTAGTCCTGGTCGGCGAAAACGTTCAGCCCGCCCCGGGCGAATGTCCTGGCGAGTATCGCTCCTACTGACTGGACGCCCTGTCCCGCTTCCCCTCCCGCCATAACGTTAAAATCTATCGTCATTTTCCCCTCCCTCTATTCTGGATTGTGTCATATAGCACGTGTGTTTTCAAGAATTAATCTGCCTTTTAAAGCTGATAATATTTAAAAAATGTTTTGACATAGGTGCGTGTATGAAAAATAATGTAAAATAATAGAGGCGTTCTTCACTAAGGATTATCATCTTGGTATAATCTAATATCTGTCAGAACGCTGTAACACAGGAGGTACAGCATGAGTGGTTTGGGAATTGCGCCGCAGATATCATTGTGGATATTGATAGTGCTGCTGCTTGGCTGCTCCGCCTTCTTTTCCGGCTCGGAGACCGCCCTCATGACGGTCAACCGGGTCCGCCTGCGCCAGGTAGCAAAAAAACATAAGCGCGGCGTTAAAATTGTTGAAGGAATTCTGGAAAAACCGGAAAAGCTTATCGGGACGATTCTACTCGGTAATAATCTCGTCAATGTCGCCATGTCGGCTATCGCGACCGCTATTGCGCTTTCCCTATGGGGCGATGCGGGTATAATTTATGTTACCGCCGTACTCACGGTCATTATCCTAATATTCGCTGAAATAACACCCAAGGTATATGCCAGGTACCACAGCGAACGTATCTCTCTCCTCACTGCGCCAATACTCAAGGGAATCATGACCATTTTCCAACCTGTAATCGCCGGAGCGACATTCCTGGTCCGGAAATTACTGCTCCTCGTGGATATTGATATCTCCCGTACCCGCCGGGATATCGTAACGGAGGGAGAGGTCAAGACCTTAATCAACATGAGCTGGGAGGATGGCTCCATATCTGCCGAAGAAAAGGACATGCTTGCCAAGATCTTTACCCTGAATGATAAATCTGTGGCTGATGTTATGGTGCCCAAGAGGCGTATGGTAACTTTAACATCGGAACAGACCATTGATCAGGCATTAAAGACTATAAAAAGACACGGCTTTTCGCGTTACCCTGTAAAAAACAGTAAGACCCAGGAAATAATCGGCTTTATCCATGCCAAAGACCTCCTCGGTAAAAAAAGAGGAAACATGAAATTGCGTTCCATGAAAAAGCTTATCCGGCCGCCTTATTTCATCTCGGAAAATAAAAAAATCAACAGCCAGCTCCGGCATTTCAAAAGCCGAAAAATGCACCAGGCGGTCGTCCTCGATGAACAGGGCGATATTACCGGCCTTCTTACGCTGGAAGATATCCTGGAACAAATGGTCGGCAGTATCCTTGATGAATATGACGTTTAATAGCCATAAAATAGTTAAACTGTTATAATATTCAGAGTTGTTATAATTAGATATAGAAAGCGATTTAATAAATGGAAGAAAAAGACGTACAGCGTATCAAGGCAGCCGCCGGCAGGATAAAAGAAAACGTGGAACGTGTTATCGTCGGCAAGGGTGAAGTTGTCGAGCTGGCGATAGTCGCTTTACTCTGCGAAGGGCACATTCTCCTGGAGGACGTGCCGGGCCTGGGCAAAACCGTCCTGGCGAAATCCCTGGCAAAATCACTCGGCTGCTCCTTCCGTCGTATTCAATGCACCCCGGACTTACTGCCATCCGATATTACCGGCACTTATATCTTCAACCAGAAAACTTCTGACTTTGAGTACCGCCCGGGCCCCGTGATGTCGCAGGTAGTGCTGGCGGACGAAATCAACCGCGCCACCCCAAGAACGCAGTCGGCGCTGCTGGAGGCAATGCAGGAACGCCAGGTTACCACCGAAGGAGAGACCCGTCCTTTACCCCGCCCCTTCCTGGTCATGGCAACCCAGAATCCCATCGAACTGGAAGGCACCTTTCCCCTCCCCGAAGCCCAACTCGACCGCTTTTTAATGAAAATACAGATAGGATACCCCTCACTTGAGGACGACCGAGCTATTCTCTCGCGTTTCCGCCGGGACGACCCGCTTGAAGGGTTATCTTCGGTTATTTCCGCCGATGAATTGATAAAAATGCAGCATGAGTGCCGCGAGGTGCATGTCGCCGCTGATGTCGAAGATTATATCATCCGCCTGGTCCATGCCACCCGGAAAAATGCTGCCGTCGAACTCGGCGCCAGTCCCCGGGCGATGCTGGCACTTTATAACGCCTCCCAGGCGTTTGCCGCTATCCGGGGCAGGGCTTTCGTGAACCCGGATGATATTAAATACCTGATGACCCCCGTATTGATTCACCGCATCATCCCCAAGTCGGAAAGCCGGCTGCGCGGGCAAAAAGCGGAAGAGACTTTAAAGGAGATTAAAGATTCTGTTTTTGTGCCGGTAGAAGACGAAGGCGTCGCCGGGGAGGCATAGGGAATGCGGGGCGACCACTGGATTTTTATCGCCGTAATCATCTTTATTGTGAGTCTGGTGCTCCATCAGGTGCCGCTTGCTCTGGTTTCCTTGCTTTTTATCCTGACCGGCGGTGTATCGCGACTCTGGAACAAGTATTGTCTCCGCCGCATCGAATACACTCGCCGGTTGAGTCATCACCAGGTCTTTTTCGGCGAAGAAGTCGTCTTTGAAATCGAGGTTGTCAATCGTAAGCCCCTGCCTTTGCCGTGGCTTAAAATAGAAGACGAGCTGCCGGAGAAGCTGGACCTTCTGAAAGGCAAAGCTTCATCCTCTCATGAAGACCGCGTCACCCTCACCAATATCTTTCCCATCGGCATGTACCACAAGGTAAAGCGTCGCTTCCCCATTAAGTGCCCGCAGCGGGGCGCTTTTGTTTTCGGGCCCACGCGTATTCAGTCAGGCGACCTTTTTGGATTCTTCCGCAGAGATATGCAGATTGATAAACTGGACTATCTTCTGGTGTATCCCCGTCTGGTGCCTCTGGAAAAGCTGGGCATACCTTCGCAGCAACTCTTCGGCGATATCCGGTTGAAACATCACCTTTTCCAGGACCCCGTGCTTACGGCCGGAGTCAGGGAATACCAGCCCGGCGACAGCCTGAAGCGGATACACTGGAAGAGTACCGCCCGGCTCGGCAAATTGCAGACCAAGGTGTACGAGCCGACAACTACCATAGATATCAGCATTTTCCTCGATGTGCGCACTTTGAGAGCGCCTTTATGGGGCAGTATTTACCAGCTGCAGGAACTCGGCATCATCACCGCAGCTTCGATTTCCCAGCATGCTTTGAACGCCGGCTTTCGCGTCGGGCTGTATGTTAACCAGATAACACGCTTCTCGCAGGGCATGATCACGGTGCCGCACAGCCAGCACCCGGACCAGATGCTGCGAATACTGGAAGTGCTGGCGCAGCTCCACCAGGTGGAAACGATACCGGTGGTCAGGTACATGCGTGAAGAAGCCAGCAGTCTCCCCTGGGGCAGCACTCTGGTAGTGATTTCCGCCCAGCCTGACGAGAAGCTTATGGCAGCATTGCTGGATTTAAAGAGAGTGGGGCGGAGCGTGGCTTTGATTGCGGTAGGCTCTCAAGGTCAGGAAATCAGCGCCGGACATATTCCTGTTTTCCGTGTCAGTGATGAGGTCGCCTGGGAACTGGTCAAACAAATAGGGCTGAAAGAGGCGCCGGGTTAAATGACAACGATGGGGAAAATTAAGAATTTCGACTGGCTGGCGGTGGTTTTTTACCCGCTGGCGGTCATTCTCATGGAAGCTTTCTGGGTTTCTCCCTGGTTGAACTGGGTGGGGGTCTGGCCGTTTTTTTCCGAAGCCCGCCCGGTGTTGAGTCTGGCTTCCGTTATTATCGTTATCGTGGTTTCACTGCTGGTCACCAGGATATTCGTCAGTCAAAAGTTGCCGATGTGGGCGGTCCAGACTATCGTCATCGGCTGCGGCCTGGTCACCATGCTGCTGGTGCTGGCGGTAGAATATGCCGACGGGTACGGGTTTTTCGAGAGCGGCTGGTTCGGTCATATCTGGAAGATATTGGGCGATACTTTTACCAATCCCAGCCCCATTGTGGTGGCTATACCGGCGATTATCTACCTCTGGTGGCGTGGAATCATGCTGGGGCAGTCGACCTCCTATTTCAGGGATATCTACCGCTCCTTCATACTTGGCATGGTGGCTCTGGTTATTTTAATTATACTCTGGCAGGTTACCGGTGCATCGGGCAGGCTGCCCACGCCGGGTCCGGAAATCGGCATTAATATCATCGCTTTCTTCTTTTTCGGGCTGCTGGCGATTGCCATCTGTCATCTCTACAATATGCGTAGAACGATGCCCAGCGAAGAAGCCAAACTGACTTCCGTCTGGCGCTGGCTGCCGATTATGCTGGGTGTTGTCGGCGGGATGATTCTCGTCGGTTTCGGCGTTGCCTCCACTTTATCCCCGGATTTCTTCAATGCTATAGGACGCGGCGCCGAAGCGGTCTTCGGATTTTTGGGGACGGTATTTTCTTATATTATCTGGCCTTTCGTTTACCTCTTTGAAGGTATTGCCATATTTATTATATGGTTTATGAGCCTCTTCCGCAGCGAACAGACACTCCCGCCGGAAGAAACGGGCAATATGACCATACCGGGAATTACGGATATAACCAACCCGGAAATACCCCCGGTAGTTACGGAAATTATCAAGTGGTTTGTAATAGCCATAATCATCAGTGTTGTTATCTTCTTCCTGGCTAAAGCCATCTCCAGATATCGCCAGCGCCGCGCGCTGGAGGAAATCGACGAGACGCGCGAGTCGCTTTTCAGTTGGCGCGGCTTAAAAGACGATTTAAAATTACTTTTCCAGATGATGGGGCAGAGATTCCAGAGAAAGTCCCCCGCCGCACCCCCGTATGTTTTCGATGAAAATGCCATGGGCAAGCTGGACATCAGGGAGATATACCGCCATTTGCAGTGGGAAGCCGGCCGCTCCGGTTTGCCACGCCACCGCCATGAGACCGCCGAAGAATACGCCAGGCGCATAGAAAACAAGGTGCCGGACAGCCGCATGCCTTTGAAAGACATCACCGGTATGTATGAAAACGTGCGCTACGGTGAAAGAATAGCCCCGAAGGATAAATTAGACGCCGCTAACGGCTTATGGCAGACTTTAAGGGGAATGATAAGGAAACTCCGCGGAGAATAAGATTTCTCCGGTTTTTCCATAAACACCGGCAAAAAACGCAGTTGTCAGGACATATCTCTTAAGATACAATGATGCTTACGAGGGGGCGTATTCTTGCTTGACAGGCGTTTGAGAAACAGGTATTCACGGCAGACCATGCTGCCCGGCATCGGTGAGGAAGGGCAGGTCAAGCTGCTGGAAAGCAGCATGGTTGTCATCGGGTGCGGAGCCCTGGGGTGCAACATCGCCAGCCTGCTGGTCCGGGCGGGGGTAGGCAACGTTAAAATCATTGATAGGGACTTTATTGAAATTCATAACCTGCAAAGACAGGTGCTTTTTGACGAAGCGGATATCAAAGCCGAGCTGCCCAAGGCGATAGCGGCAGAGCGACATCTAAAGAAGGTAAACTCGACGGTAAAGGTGCAGGGCATCGTCGCCGATATAAACTACAGCAATATCGAAAAATTCTGCCGGGGCGCCGACGTCATACTGGACGGGCTCGACAACGCCGAAACCCGCTACCTGATCAATGACGTCTCCCTAAAGCTCAAAATACCCTGGATATACGGGGGCGCTATCGCAGCAAACGGCATGACCATGACAATTATTCCCGGCGAGACACCGTGTTTCCGCTGTATTTCGCCGTCAATGCCGCCGGCGGAAGAAACCGCCACCTGCGAGACAGCCGGAATAATCGGCACGATGCCGGCTATCATCGGAGCGATACAGGCTACCGAGGCGATAAAGATTATCACCGCCAGAGATGAAATTAGCCGCGATCTTGTGTTCATCGATATCTGGCGTGGCGTTTACGACCATATAAAGGTGGAAAAACGCGACAATTGCCGGGCCTGTAACGGCGTATACGAATTCCTGGGAAAAAAATTCACGGAAAAAGTGACCTCGCTTTGCGGGCAGAGCCGTGCCGTCCAGGTGGTGGATACCGGGGTAAAAAAAGTAGATTTAAATGAGCTGGCGGTTAAGTTGGGAAAAAAAGTCGGCAACATAAAGAAATACAAGTACATGCTTGGTTTTCAGGCAGGGGAACAGGAAATATTTGTCTTTCCGGATGGCCGCGCCATTATTAAAAATACCATAGACGAGTCCCAGGCTAAAGAGCTTTATCATAAATACGTGAAAGCTTATATCCAGTCAGATATACACCGTAAAAAGCAAGCGTAAAAAGGAGATTCATTATGGACGCCGCCGCTTTAACAGGTAGAATCGAAGCCCTGGAGAAAAAGGTCAAAGCGCAGGAGAAAGAACTTACGGTCTTAAAAGATATCGAGGCGATTAAGAAGCTGCAAAAAGCCTACGGCTATTACGTGGAACACATGATGTACCAGGAAATCGTGGACTGCTTTGCCGATAGTCCGGATGTCCGCCTGGACTGGCTTGAGGGCAAATATCTGGGCAAGGCAGGCGTGAAAAAGTACTTCGAGTTCATGAAGGTCTCACCGCCGGATTTCATGCACCAGGTAATGCAGATTGCTGGGATAGTTGATATCGACCCCAACGGAAAGACGGCTAAAGGCAGGTGGTATGCTTTCGGGGGCATCTTCGTTCCCCGCGGCGACAGTATCCGGCGCTCGTTCGTCAGCGGGATTTATGAGATGTGCTATATCAAGGAAAAAGGAATCTGGAAAATCCTGTCCATCAAATGGGTTATTCCCTATGCCGTCAGGCTCGCCGGGGAATGGGCTATGCCGGAGGATGTGAACCGACCCTATATTAAAGGCGAGTTCCGCGGTCCCAAGCCGGATATCCCTATCGATTTGAATGATGGACGCTATCTATCCGGCTACATCTTCCCCTTCCACTACAACCACCCCGTTACAGGCAAACCCACCTCGGAAGCGGAAAAGAACGAAAGACTCTTTGAGCAAAAGGGGATTCAGCGGTAAAGGCGACAGTCTTTAACGCTTTTTCTTCGGTGTCACCATCAGCACTGGGAGACCGGCGTGCTTGAGTATGTATTCCGCGGTGCTCCCCATCGTTATATGCCGTAGGCCGGAATGCCCGTGGGTGGCAATAGCTATAAGACCAACGTCGCTATCATGGGCATAATCGATAATCGCCTTGGTTGGCGTGCCTTCTAAAACCACACACTCCACATCAAGCCCTATCTCTCTAAACGGCTGCGCTCTGGACTCCAGATAATCAGGCGTTTCCTCCAGCTCTTTCTTTACATGGTCGAGCATGGACTTTGTTTGCAGCGTGCCGGAGGTTTCACCCGGCACCCCGATAGGTATATCGACACCCGGTGCGGCAATGACTTTAAGGAGTATTATTTTCTTGAAACTGCGACTGTCCCCGGCGATATAAGACAGAATTTGTTCGGCGAGGGCGGAACCATCCAGGCAGACCAGGACTTTCTCGAACATCATTTTTCACCCCCTGGAGAATTAGCGACTAATAAAAGGATAGCACAGTAAAATCGGCGTGGCAAAATGTTTTTTACACGGTATCTTCGGTAAAAGCCGTCACGTCGTCGATTGAAGCCGCATCGCAGAACAGCATTACCAGTCTATCGATGCCCAGGGCTATTCCCCCGCATTCGGATAAATTTACCATCGCTTCGAGGAATTTCTCCGGCATCGCCATTTGCTGTTTGCGTTCGCGTTTGATTTGCGCTATCTCTTCCCTAAAGCGTTTTGCCTGTTCTTTGGCGTCAGCCAGTTCGCTGTAGGCGTTGGCCAGTTCCAGTCCCCCGATAAACACCTCCGCCCGCTCGGCGACCAGGGGATTATTCACCTTTAACCTTGCCAGCGAGGCTTGCGATGCGGGGTAATCTATCAGCACGGTAGGGCGGTCTTTATTAAACCGCGGCAGCACCTTCTCCACGAAGTCCATGTCGAATCTCTCCGTGTCGTTTACAGCCACCGGGTCCCAGTCGGCAGCTTTAGTATAAGCGTCTTTAACGGTCACCCTGGGCCAGGGCAGGCTGACATCTATTTCCTGCCCCCGGTACTTTATTTTGTTTTTCATCCCCAGCTTTTGCGCTATCCCCGTTACCAGCTTTTCCGTGTCCCGAATGATTTCCATGTAGTCGGCGCCCTGGCGGTACCACTCCAGCATGATGAACTCCGGATTATGCCACCGTCCCCTCTCCCCTTTGCGGAAGCAGTGACTGAACTGGAATATCTTATGATAGCCGGCCGCCAGCAGGCGTTTCATGTGCAGTTCGGGCGAAGCCGCCAGGAACCAGCCCTCGCTTTCAAAGGGGACGATAAAAGGTTCCGGCGCTATGGCCGGGGCGCGGATGGGTGTCTCTACCTCGAGGAAGCCCTGCTCTTTGAAGAAATCGCGGATGAACTCATAAATCAAAGCCCGCCGTTTTAGATTCGATTCCAGTCGGGCGAGTCGCTTTTGCTCATCTTCTGACATCGGTCACTTGCCGGTGGAAACGCGTTCCACGTAATTGCCGGTGCGTGTGTCTATCTTAATAACGTCCCCCACTTTAATGAAGGACGGCGTGCCGACGCTGTAGCCTGTTTCAACTATTGACGACTTCATCTGCGGGGTGATGGTGGCTGTCTTGGTCGACATTTCAGTATCGATTACCTTGAGGTCGATGTTTATCGGGAGCGTGATGTCGATAGCTTCATCGCCCATCATCAGCATGATCACCTCCATGCCTTCTTTCAGGAAATTCTTCTTAATGCCGAGCAGGTCTTCGGAGATAGCGTGCTGTTCGTAGGTTTTGGAGTTCATAAAAATATACTGGTCGCCTTCATGGTAGAGGTATTGTTCTTCCTCTGTATTCAGCGATGCTTCATCCACAGATTCTCCGGAGCGGTACGTGCGGTCGATAACTCTGCCGTCGCGCAGGTTTTTCAGTCTCAAGCGGTAAACGGAGCGGCCCTTGCCCGGCTTGGTGAACTCGGCTTCTTCAACGTTGTAAAGCGCGCCGTCTATTATCAATTTACTATTCCTGCGTACGCCAGAGATTTCCATTTATTCTCCTTCTGGGTTTGAAAAAGACCTGTTTCGTATATTTTTATACTATGTAAATTATAGCATCTCTGTTGAATAGTAGAAATAGTCATCTGGAATTTGGCGTAATATGTGTTATAGTCTGTGTCCGATTTTCGCCCCATCAGCGATGGCGTTCACGATCAGCCCGGGCTCGGCGCAGCTGCCGATTTTATATACCTCCGGCGCTTTGTCTGCCAGGCTTTCGGCGATTTCAGTATTCGGCTGGTAGGGCAGGGTTACTAAAATCGTATCGGCTTCCAGGGTCTTCTTTTCGCCTTCTTTGGTGGTGATAACCAGTCCTTTTTCCGTCACTTCTTCGAATTTAGCGAAGGTGTAGCGTACGATGCCTTTTTTATCCAGCCAGGGTAAGAAACGCATCTGGTCCTCTACCGGTATGCCTTCAGCGAGGGCTTTACCGTCATGGACGATAGTCACCTGCCGCCCGCGCTTTATCAGGAATTCGGCCGTCTCGCAGCCGTGGATAGCGCCGCCCACGATAACCACCCTTTTACCGATAGGCATCCAGATTTTCGTGAGCTTTTGTAGCGTCTTCGCCCCGAAGAACCGCATGAAAAAGCGCAATTGTTTTAGTAGTTGGCTGCTATTGACTACGCTGTTCCGGTCGCTGCCGGGTATCGTAAGCTTGCCGGGCAATGCCCCCGCCGCCAGTATCAGCCCATCCGGCTTAAATGCGTCGATTTCCGCCCCGCCCGCCTTTTTCCCCGTATATACGGCAATGCCCTCTTTAGACAGCTGGGTCTTGAAGTATTTTACCAGGTCTAAAAAGTCGTCAATGTCTATATCTTTGACCATTGCCGCCATGGGCACCAGTCCGCCCAATCTCGGCGTTGCTTCGTAGAGCCTCACCTCGTGCCCTCGTAAAGCCGCCACCCGCGCCGCCTCCAGCCCGGATGGTCCTCCTCCCACCACCATTACCCTTTTCTTTTTCCCGGCGGGTTTTAGCTCGTATTCTCTCTCTCTGCCCAGCGAGGCGTTAACCATGCACTCTAAAAGCTGGTTTTTATTGCGGACATCGATGCAGTGCAGGCATCCGGTGCAGGGCCGGATATCCTCCAGCCTGTTTTCGATTACTTTGTTGGGCAACTCGGGGTCGGCGAGCAAACGCCGCGTCATGCCGACGAAGTCCAGCTTGCCCTGCCGCAGGTATTCATCCCCGATAATCGGGTCGAGCCGGCAGGCGCAGAAAACGGGCACTTTGACCACTTTCTTGACGGCATCGGTGAGGGGGACTAAAGCCCCTTTCCCCTTCCGACTCCAATCAAGGTCTTTAGGCAGGTCATCCGGGGGTTCCGGGTAAAACATCTTTTCCGGCTGAATCAGGCCGTCGCGGTGATGGTAGCTGTGCGCCCGGCACTGGATGGCGTCGGCGCCGGCTTCCTCCAGGTATCTGGCAAGCTGCACGCCTTCCTCGATGGTCGTGCCTTTCGGATGCCGGTACTCAACGATGTTAATAAGGCACGTGACCGGGAAGTCCTGGCCGAGTCGCTTCTTGATTTCCCTCACGATATCGCCCATAAAGCGCGCCCGATTTTCTATCGTTTGCGGACCGTATTCGTCCTCGCGCCTGTTCCAGACGCGGGATAAGAAAGTGTTTATCTGGTGGCAGGTGCCTCCGTTTATCTCCACGCCGTCATAGCCTGCTTTGGCGGCGCGTTCGGCGGCTTTCGCCCAGATATCTATGTATTCCAGCACCTCGTCATGGCTCATCGCCCGGGGCACGGCAAAGCCCGGACCCGGAAGTTCTTCCTGCGTTAACGCCGAGGCGGCTTTGGTGTCGCGCTTGGGCAATAGTCCGGTAGGATTCCAGGGTCCGGCGTGTTGAAACTGTATAAATGTCGGGCAGCCGTGCTTGTGTATTACTTTCACCAGTTCGCTATAGCTGGGTATGTATTTATCGTCATCGAGGTGGAACTGTACAGGCGGGTGCTGTACCCCCAGCGGGTATTCCACGCCGCAGGACTCCGTTATCAAAAGCCCCACCCCGCCCTTCGCCATGGCTTCATAGTAAGCCAGCGCTCTATCACCTACGTAGCCCGTCGGCTCGATGAACGAAGTCCCGTTGGCGGTCTTGATCATGCGGTTGCGCGTGCGCACTCTGCCGATTTGCCCTGATTCAAGCAGCTTTTGGAATCTTTGATTGCTCATAATACACCCCGTCCTGATGTCTTTTTAAATGTCTGTCCTTTTAGCATAAATGTAGCAGCTCTTCCACATATTCCATCGCTGGCTTGAGTACCTCGATGGACTTGTTTAAAAGCTCCTGCTCCTCGGGGGCTATCTTCCACTCCAGTATTTTCTTTACTCCGCTCTTCCCAAGGGTAACCGGTACGGACATGCTCAAGTTCTTGCAGCCGTATTCGCCGTCCAGCGTAACGGAGCAGGGAATCATTTCCCCTTTGTCCTCCATTATAGCTCGGCATACCGCTGTCAGCCCCACCGCCGTCGTCCAGGCAGCCGTGCGCCCTGTTTTTTCTCTTAGCTCTTCCAGCAGCTTTTGCCCGTCCGGCACCTGCTGGCGTATTCTCTTTTTAATCTCCTCGCTGACAGCTACTGTTTTGCCGTCGATACTGGCGGTACTGAATAGCAGCACCTGGCTGTTACCGTGCTCTCCGATAACCCAGCCTTCCACCCGGCTAGACGCCGATCCTAATGCATCTGCCAGCCTCATACGGAAACGTATCGAGTCGTTATAGGAATAGCCGATTATCTTTTTCCTGTCCAACTCGCAGCAGCGGTACATGGCGTAGTTCAGGGGACAGACCGGGTTGGTCGCAGTGATGACTACGGCGTCAGGGCAGTACTGCCTTACTTTTTTGGAAATATCCTGGATAATCGGCAGGTTTTGCGGCAGCACTTCCATGCGCGATTTGACCACCTGCGCCGACCCCGCCGCCACAACCACGATATCAGAACCGACCATATCGGCGTAATCGCCAGTCCGCACCAGCATGTCCTGTCCGGTTACCGCGGTGTTTATATCCATAGCATGCAGTTTGAGCAGGTCCGGTCGCGGGTTGTCTATCAGCACCAGTTCGTCGGCAGTCCTGTGGATAGCAATATTGAAAGCCGCGCAGGAACCTACATTCCCGGTTGCCCCGATAATTGTTATCTTCA
>Ga0154618_119_pt1 | contig 13746 bp, 12 predicted proteins | sample Rifle2008BG13ft_FD_116047 | JGI IMG/M metagenome (GOLD analysis project Ga0154618, IMG submission 116047) | Chloroflexi bacterium RBG_13_51_52 | reverse complement strand
GGAGGTCGATGGGATTAAGCTGTTCCGTCGTCCACAGGCAGGCTTCGGCGGCGGCGGGGTTGAATAAAGACAGCTCCAGTTTGCCCACCGCGCCGAGGTCGTGGTTGCCGGCGACGCAGACGGGACTATATTTCTTTAAAAGCTTGATACATTCGCCGGGCTCGGGCCCGTAGCCGACGATATCGCCGAGGCACCAGATTTCATCCACGCCGCCCTTCTTCTCGATGTCCTTGAGAACAGCCTTCAGTGCCGCCAGGTTGGAGTGAATATCAGCCAGTATTGCACAGCGCATTTGGGAATAATATAGCAGTTTTTCATAAATATTGAAAGTGGGGGATATCGATAAAGCTTTTAAGTAACCTCGATGCCGAAATAGTGCAATATAGAACGCAAGCCGAAGTAGCCGAGATAGCTCAATACCATAGCCTCGACGGTCTTGCCCGCCCAGCAAACCAGAAAGAATTTCCAGAATTTATAGCGCGCCGCGCCCATCCCCATAATTATCGCCATGAGCAGAGGATTGGGATACATGGAAAGCAGGAAAACCGCCAGCAGCGCATGGCGTCGGGCTAAGTCTTTCATCCTCGGAGAGGTGAACTTTTGATATAGTCTTCTAAGCCACGATGGATTTTCATCAGGTTTATCAGATGAACCCAGGTTCCTGAAAAAGAAAAGTCCGCCGCGGCCGGTCAGGTAAACCAGCGTATTGCCGATGCCGTTCCCGAAGCCAGAGACCAGCCCCACCAGCACCGGATTCAAGATACTCCCCAGGGTAAAGGTTAGAATCATGTTCGGCGAGGGGATGGGTATCGGGGAGCCGGCAAAGATGGAGATTAAAAACAGTCCCAGATAGCCCTGGCTTTCCAGCATTTTCATGTATTCCCAGTTCTTCACCAGGAAAACAGACCCGACGATAGTAATCGTCAGCGTTAACGCCAACAAGCCGAGGGCGAAATACTTTTTTACATTCTGACTGATGGTGAACATAGCTATACCACAATTATAATCTAATAATCGAAATTTTTTAACAATTTCATAAAAGTAAATGTGGTTTTTACATAAAAAAGCCAGCCGATAGAGGAATATGCTATAATTTTAGCTATGAAAGTATCGGAGCTGGGAGAGTTCGGGCTGATAGACCTGCTTGACAAGATGATTGCGGACGCCCAGATAAATAAAGCGTCGCCCGACCTTCTCATTGGAATAGGAGACGATACTGCCGCCTGGAAATGCACGGAACAGGTCCAACTTGCCACGGTGGACACGATGGTGCAGGATATCCACTTTACACTGGAGACGATTTCCTGGGAAGAACTCGGCTGGAAATCCCTGGCGATAAACATCAGTGATATCGCGGCGATGGGTGGTTTACCGCATTACGCGCTGGTAGCCCTGGCTTTGCCGGATAACACAGAATCGGAAGATATCGCCGGTCTTTACCGGGGAATGATCGATATCGCCCGCCAGTATAAGGTCGCCATTGCCGGCGGGAATATCAGCCGGGCGTCCCGGGTATCGGTAACCGTTACCGTACTGGGGGGTTGTCCGGACAACAAAATACTCCGGCGCTCCACGGCCAAGTCCGGGGACACCATCGCCGTCACCGGTTATGCAGGCAGCGCCGCCGCCGGACTGGAGATGCTGAAGAAAAAACTCGCGTTCCGGTCGAAGATAACAGGCTATTTAAAAAACGCTTTCCTGCATCCCGTACCGCGTATCGAGGAGGGGCGACTGCTGGTCAAGCACGGCATAACCACCGCTATCGATACCAGCGACGGACTGCTGGCCGACCTGCGCCATATCTGCGAAGCCAGCGGGGTGGGGGCTAAAGTAATAACCGACCTGATACCCGTAAATGAAATAGTAAAAGCCAGCTTCAAGCAGAAGGCGCTGGAACTGGCGTTGGGGGGCGGAGAGGACTACGAACTGCTTTTCACCGGCAATGCCAGGAACATCGCTAAAATAAGGCAGGTAATAAAATGTCCGGTAACCGTCATCGGCGAGATAGTCAAAAGTACGCCGGGTAAAATTGAACTGTTCGACGCCGGCGGAAATCCCGTTAAAACCGGACGGACAGGATGGACACATTTCTAACCGATTGGAGACGCAGCGATGGCAGTGATACCAAAAGTTATTTTAAATACCGACCTTAACGAGGGGTTCTGTTTCGGGTGCGGGCAAAACAACCCCCTGGGATTAAAGCTCCACTTTACCAGGGACGGCGAGACCATCCGCACCGAGTTCACGGCGGAAAAAATGCACCAGGGGTGGCCGGGGCTATTGCACGGAGGAATTTTAGGCTGCCTGCTGGATGAAGCAATGAGCAATATCGCTTACGCGACCGGGAATACCTGCGTGACCGCCAGCATCGAAATCAGGCAGCGTCAGCCGGTAAGGGTCGAGGTACCGCTCGTCATCACCGCCTGGATAACCCGGCAGCGGAAAAAACTCATCGAGACCGCCGGTAAAGTAGCGCTTCAGGACGGCACTGTCATCGCCGAAAGCACCGCCAAGCAGTTCATCGCCGAAAACCAGGCGGGGCAGGGCGATAAAGTAAAGGAGACCCGTAAACATGTCTGAAAACCGCCTGGAAGCCGTACTCTGGGACATGGATGGCGTTATCGCCGATACCGCCGATTATCATTACAGCGCCTGGCATGACGTCTTTAAGGAGCGGGGGGTGGAGTTCAGTAAAAAGGACTTCATGCGGCACTTCGGGCAGAGGCACGACACGATTATAAAATTCGCTCTCGGTGATAAACTATCACCGGAAGAGATTGATGCCCTTACCGGGAAGAAACAACATCTATACCGCCAGCGCGTATCTCAAAATATCATACCCCTCCCCGGAGCCATCGAACTGATAAAGTTGCTCAACGAGCACGGCATCAAGACAGCCATAGCTTCTTCGGCGGTGCCGAAAAATATAGATGTCATTCTTCACGGGCTGGACATCGAGAACAGTTTCCAGGCAATTGCTTTCGGTACCGAGGTAGCCGAGGGCAAGCCCAGTCCGCAGATATTCCAGCTGGCGGCTACTAAACTGCGCGTGAAACCTGCCAACTGCGTGGTCATCGAGGACGCCATTGCCGGAGTGGCTGCCGCAAAAAGCGCCGGCATGAAATGCGTGGCGGTGACCAACAGCCATCCCGGCACGAGCCTGAAAAACGCCGACCTTATCGTGGACACATTGGAAAAAGTGGATATTTCCGTATTGTCCGGGCTTTTTAAATAGCCTGATATTATTGATAAATTTAAGGAGTAATCGATGGAAAGGTCTCTGGTCCTGGTCAAACCCATTGCCACAGAAAGAGGGCTGGCCGGCGCAATCATCGGGCGGATACAGGGGGCGGGACTGAAGCTGACCGCCCTACGTATGCTGCACATGGATAAAGCCATGGCAGAACAACACTACGCCGTGCATAAGGGAAAACCATTTTTTAATGACCTTGTGGAACATATAACGTCTAAACCAGTTATAGCGGCCGTCTTCGAAGGCGAGGGCGCTATAGAGCGTATCCGAAAGCTCGTGGGCGCTACCGACCCCGCCAAAGCCGAACCGGGAACGATACGGAGGGACTACGGATTAGATATCCGGCGGAACTCCACACACGCTTCGGACTCGCCGGAAAACGCGGAAAAAGAGATAGCGATATTCTTTAAGGACAAAGAGATTTTCAGATAGAGTAGCAAATTACTGAATACTCAAAACGGTTTTAGCGTCCTGCCAGAGTTCATCAAGATTATAATATTCGCGTTCCGCCGCGCCGAAAATATGCACGATAACATCGCTGTAATCGAGTAAAAGCCAGCCGGAGTCGGTGCCTCCCTCGCGGTGATGCGGCAGGACGCCTTCTTTCTTGAGTTCCTTTTCGATTTCGTCGTTGATGGTACGGATTTGCCGGGCGCTCTCGCCCTCACAGATAACAAAATAGTCCGCGAAACTGCACAATTCACGGACATCCAGTAATACGATATTATTTGCCTGCTTATCGCTGGCGATTTCTACAGCTTTTCGGGCTAACTCCAGTCCTTCCAGATATAATCCCTCCCGATTTATTTCTTAAATTATAGCACAAGCTCACAGGATATGGGTATATTTTGTGCTCTGAATAACAACTGTTATAATAATGGGAAATGGGTATAAAATCCTTACCCGTATGAAAATCCTGCGAGAGGGGCGTGATGCTTGATGGCTAAGTCTGTGGAAATCAAAGACGGTATTTGCTACATGTGCACCATGACCTGCCCGATGAAAATCCACGTCAGCGACGGCAAGGTGGTAAAGGTAGAGACGGCAGACCCGAAGGTAAGCCACTGCCCGCGCTGGAAAGCCCAAATGGACTTTATTTACCACCCGGTCCGTCTCCTTTATCCTTTAAAACGTACCGGCAAGCGGGGAAGCGGCAACTGGCAGCGCATTCCGTGGGACGAAGCGCTGGATACCGTCGCCGATGGTCTTCAGTCGGTCAAGGACAAATACGGACCCGAGTCGGTGGTTTTCTGGATTGCCTACACTAAAGAGCCCCGCCCCTATTTCCACCGCCTGACCCACGCTTTCGGCTCGCCCAACTACTGCACCGAGAGCTCGAATTGCTTTTCCGGAACCTGGATAGCCGCCAACCTTACCTACGGCGCGGAATACTCTTACATGGCAGGCACCGGCTCCGGCATCGACCCCGAGACCAGATGCAAGCTTATCTGGGGCGCCGCGGTGATATCATCTCCCCCCGCCTGGCAGGTCAACCTCGAAGCTAAAGAAAAAGGCGTCAAGCTCGTTGTGGTCGACCCACGCCGTACCACTATTGCCGCCAAAGCCGATATACACCTCCAGCTCCGCCCGGGCACCGACGGCGCCCTGGCGCTGGGCATGATGAACGTAATCATCGGTGAAAACCTTCACGATAAAGACTTCACCGAGAAATGGACGGTCGGCTTTAACGACCTGAAAAAACTGGTAAAAGAATATACCCCGGAACGCGTGGAAAAAATCACCCGGGTGCCCGCGGCAAAAATCAGGGAAGCCGCTTTACTCTATGCCCGCAATAAGCCCGCCAAGCTGCACATGAGCAGCAACAGCACCACCCATCACGCCAACGGCGTGCAGAACCACCGCGCCGTTATTCTGCTGGCGGCGCTGACCGGCAATATAGGCGTTCCCGGAGGCAATACACTCGGTCCTATATCCAACGCGAAAACCAACGATATCACCCTGCACGAGAGAGTCGCTAAAATGCCCCCCGGCGTGGGTTCAAAACGCTTTCCGATATGGACGAAACGCTACCGCGAAATGCAATCGAACGCCATCGCCGACCAGATTGAAAGCGGCCAGCCCTACCCCATCAAAGCCCTTTTCTCCCCGGGACTCGATATCCAGTTTTTCGCTAATTCCCGAAGGATAGTCAAGGACTTAAATAAGCTGGATTTCATCGCCGTGACGGAATACTTCCACACGCCCGGGACGCAGGTCTCCGATATCGTTCTGCCCATAGCGTCATGGCTGGAAAGGCACATTCTCCTGACCGAATATTTCGGTAATGTAAAGTTAATACAGCCAGCGGTCAGCCCTCCCGGCGAATGCCGTACGGAATGGGACATTTATTCCGGCCTAGCTAAAAGGCTGGGCTTTGGGGACTTGTTCTGGAACGGCAGCTTTGAAAAGTGCGTCGACCATATCCTGGAACCCATGAAAATCACGTTCAAAGACCTTGAATCAAAACCGGAAGGCATTAAGCTTGCGCTGCAGCCGAGGCCGGAAAAACACTATGAAAAGACGGGTTTTAAAACCGCTTCCGGCAAGGTGGAGATAGCCTCCTCGGTGCTGGCAGAGCACGGACTGGACCCCCTCCCCTCTTATAAAGAGCCCCCGGAAAGCCCGTTGAGTCAACCCGAACTGGCAAAAAAATACCCGCTGGTGATGACCTCCGGCGCCAGGGTCATGGCTTATACCCACTCGCAGTTCCGTAACATACCGCGACTCCGCAAGATGATGCCCGACCCGCTGGTGGATATTAATCCTTACGATGCCAATCAAAGAGCTATCAAGACGGGCGACACGGTAACCGTCAGTTCAACCCGCGGTAGTATAAAAATGAAAGCCAACATAACGGATACGATTCTGCCCGGCGTTGTTTCTCTACCCCACCACTGGCCCAATGAAGCTAATGTAAACGAGCTGGTAGACGATACAACCCTCGACCCGATTTCCGGCTTTATTCCCTGCAAATCACAGCTTTGCCAGGTTGTAAAGCACAGGAACTAGTCCGTGATTTTTTCTTGGTTATATCAGGTCATTTTCAGATTACCGCCTGTTACAAATCAGGATAAGGCAAATTTCTCTTCGCCAAATAGCATTTTCTTTAGAAATTCTTTATGAAATCTTTATACTTTTTTAAGTTACTTTAGGTCTATCTACATAACAGGAATGTAGACTTAAATTAGTAAAAACCACCAAAAAGAGTAAGGGTTAACACCCAATTTTACCTCGCAAGCTGGAGAAAAATGCGTGGAATAGTGACACGTTTTTATAAAACTAGCCTGCGGCTGGTGCCGTTGCTTTTGATAATGGCTTTTATTTCAAGCATTATCGGGCCGAATATCGCTATGGCAAATCCCGGCTGGTATAATTTAAGCTGGCAGTACCGCAAAAAAATAACCATTAACGCCGCCAACGTTACCGCCACTCTGACGGATTTCGCCGTAATGATAAGCGTTACCTCGGATAGCGCTCTGGGGACCCATGCCCAGCTTGATGGCGATGACATTCTTTTTACCGCTGCCGACGAGGTCACCAAAATTCCCCATGAAATTGAGAAATACAGCAGTAATGGAGCTACGGCTAATTTAACCGCCTGGGTGAAAGTGTCCACTCTTTCATCCGTGACCAACACGGAAATATACATGTACTACGGCAACGCCGGGGTCGGCAGCCAGCAGGATGCCGTGAATGTTTGGGACAGCAATTATAAGATGGTGCAGCACTTGAGCGAGACTTCCGGCACTCATTATGACTCGACACAATATAACAACGACGGAATGCCTAATATTACGCCTGCTTCCAATCAGAATGCGACCGGGAAGGTAGACGGCGCCGACATCTTCGACGGTACGGATGACCGTGTGGTAATAAGTGACAATAATAGTCTGGATACCGGTGCCAACATTACAGTTGAAGCATGGGTAAAAGGCTCGTCTCAAGCTTATAAAGTATTTACTGCTCACTGTGACTCTGGAACTAACCAGCTCTCCTGGAAATTTTATACGGCTGCTACTACAAAACTTAGGATTGATATATCAGATGATGGCACCTACAATGTCGGCCATAGAAAACGCTATGATTCCAGCATAGATGTTTTTGATAATAATTGGCATCACGTTGTATTTACATTTAATTCAACCCTGACCATTTATATCGACGGTAACGCGGATACGAGTCCAACTAAAGTATATGATGACGCAATTACAAGTTTACACAATTCAACGGCCGATGTACTTATAGGAGCGTTCTTGAGTTCAGGAACACCAGCGCAATTTTATAACGGTAGCATCGATGAAGTGCGTATCTCCAATACCGCCCGCAGCGCCGACTGGATAAAGACCAGCTATAATAACCAGAATAATCCAGCTTCGTTTTTATCGCTGGGACCGGAGCAGAATGCGCCTGTGACTCCAACCGTTACCACCAACAGCGCCACGAATGTTGAAGAGACCACGGCTGTCCTTCACGCCGTGCTTGATAATGACGGCGGCGATTTGTGCCAGTACAGCTTTGAATGGGGCACCGCCCCCGGCGTTTATACCGCAAATATTTCATGGACGGGGACGATAACCACCGGCAGTACTTTCAACCTGCCTCTCGTGGGACTTACCAAGGGCCAACCGTATTACTACCGCGCCAAGGTCAAGAACAGCGCCGGCATTGCCTACGGCGGAGAGGTGCACTTCCTGACCAAGCCGGATCTTCCTACAGCGTTCACCGCGACGGTGAACAGTAGCTCAAGAATAGATTTAAGCTGGACGAAAGGGGACGGCGCGCAACGCACGATGATACGCCGCAGTACGTTAGCATTTCCCGCCACCTACCTGGACGGCGACCAGGTCTATTTCGATACCGGGACGAGCTTTTCCGATACAGGGCTTTCCAGTAACACAACCTACTATTACCGCGCCTGGTCAGAGGTTACCAGCAGCCAGCAGTGGTCCAACGGCTTCTCGTCCACAGCAGGCCATACTTTCGTTGCGGCGGTCCCAGTTACAATTGGCGGTAAAGTATATTCCGTGAACAAAGCTGCCATTCTGGTGCCATGGATTCTACTGGGTATAGTATCAATATTTATATTTGTCCGCGTTATTTTATACGTCAGGAAAAAGACTCTATCACGCCCGCCGCCGGAGAAAAACCTGCCGCCCTAAATCAAAAATTCCCTATTTACTCTTTAAAAAGCTATATATCGTACAGTACCGTTGGTCTTTACCTCGTAGAAAGCTTATACTTTAAGTGTACCCGATGTTGTTCCATAATTAATGCGAGGAACAGGACAAATGCCTCTAAAACCCCTGATTAAAATTCTTACCGAAGCCGGTATGGGTTCCAGGCGCCGCATGGCGGAAGCTATCAAGCAGGGCAACGTTAAAGTCAACGGTGAAATCGCCGCATCATTCAATCATCCCATTGACCCGGCAAAAGACCGCGTTATATTCAACGGGCAGGCAGTTAACCTTAAGCCGGATAAAATTATCTGCCTGATGCTCAATAAGCCGGAAGACGTCGTCTCTACCGTGAGCGACGAAAAGGGACGCCGCACGGTCCTGGATATCCTGCCCGATAAATATAAACGGCACCGTCTTTATCCCGTGGGGCGACTCGATATAGACACTACAGGGCTGCAGCTTCTGACCAACGACGGCGACCTCACATACCGCCTGACCCACCCTAGATTCGAGTATGAGAAAGAGTACCTGGTGCATATCAAGGGCAGTCTAAAAAAAGAGGAAAAACAGCAACTGGAGCGCGGCATCCTGCTAGAGGACGGCATGACCCATCCGGCGAAAATACAAGAAGTATCGCTATCGCCTTTCAACTACAGCATTACCATCCACGAGGGCAGGAAAAGGCAGGTGCGCCGCATGTTCGAGAGGTTGAGACACAGCGTCCTGGCTCTAAGGCGGGTACGCATCGGCAAATTGAGCCTTGGGGATTTAAAAGAGGGCGAGGTACGCCAGTTAAGCGATAAAGAAATGGCTGCCCTGCTCAACGGATAGCCCGGGAATTCAGGAAACGAGCTTAATCAAGTAATAAACAAGCAAAGACATAATACCGGATGCCGGTATCGTAAAAATCCATGCCCAGACGATACGCAGCGTCACGCCCCAGCGTACCGCCGAAAGCCTATTTACAGCCCCCACACCGGATATCGCCCCTGTAATAACGTGGGTCGTGCTGACCGGAATACCGAGATGCGTGGAAAAGAAAATACTGGAGGCAGCGGCCGTCTCGGCGCAAAAACCGTCTATAGGCCTTAATTTGGTAATCTTCTGTCCCATCGTTTTTACAATACGCCAGCCTCCGGTGAGCGTGCCCATGGCAATAGCCGCATGAGCGCTAAGAACGACCCATAAAGGCACCTCGAAAGTTTGAAGCAACCCCCCGGTAAAAAGAAGACTGGCTATAATACCCATAGTCTTTTGCGCGTCGTTACCGCCGTGACCCAGGCTGAAAGCCGCAGCCGAGAGAAGCTGTAAACGACGCGACCATATATTGATGCTCGTCGGATTTTGTTTATGCACAATCCACGTAGTAATAACCTTCAGCAGCAGACCCATGACCAGGCCAATCAACGGCGCCACGAAAATAAAAATAACGGTTTTATACCAGCCGGACGCGATAATCACCCCAAACCCACCCTTGGCTATCGCCGCTCCGGCGTAACCGCCGATTAACGCGTGAGAGGAACTGCTCGGTAAACCGAAAAACCAAGTAATCATGTTCCAAGAAATAGCGCCGATGAGACCCGCCAGGATGACGGTGGCGGTAACGATATTGATATCCACCATCCCAGTGCCGATGGTGTGGGCGACACCCGTGCCGAAAATGAGAAAAGCGATAAAGTTAAAAAAAGCCGCCCAGACGACGGCTTGACGGGGCGTCAACACTCTGGTAGAGACAACGGTGGAAATAGAATTAGCGGCATCGTGCATGCCGTTGGTAAAATCAAAAATCAGAGCAATAACGATGATAGGTACGATAAGATACAGGCTAGTTTCCATTCACGAATCCCTGGTACACCGGAAGAGTATCGGCTTCATTATACATGAAAAGGCTTGTTTTACGAAAATGCCGCACCGGTTCTACAAGCATACTTTCCAAAATTGACCCGGTTCTGCTATACTGGACGTATTCCGGATGCTTGTTTTTCTATATGAACCAAGGGATTTTTTATATAATTTTGAAAGGTAATCCAGTACGGTGGATTTGAAGTCGATACTCGAAAATACTGCCAGGCGTTCGGGCGAAAAGACAGCCATTATCTACGGCGAACGCCGCGTATCATTCGCCGACCTTGAAAAAGACTCCAACAGGGTCGCCCATGCCCTGATAAATATGGGCGTCAAAAAAGGCGACCGCGTAGCCATGATGCAGGCCAGCAACCCGGAGTTTGTAGCCGTCTTCTTCGGGATAATTAAAGCCGGTGGCATCGCCGTGCCACTCGATTCCAGATATGTAGCTGACGAACTAGAAAGCCTTTTCAAAGATTGCACTCCTAAAGTATTCATCATCGAAAATCCGCCGCTGGAATCGCTGCTGCCGGCCCTGCCGAAATTCAAATCTATCGAACACGTTATCACCGTCAACTATCAAAACGACGCCAGGTTTATCAACTATGAAAATATACTGGAAAATAATCCGCCTACCAGCGTCAATGTTAAAATCGAGCCGGATGATATAGCCATAATATCTTACACCGGAGGCCCGACGGTAAACCCGCATGGGGTCACCCTATCGCACCGGAGCGTCTATACCGAGGTTATCAGCTCCGCCGAGACATTCGAGCAGACGAAAGACGACGTGATGATGCTTTTTGCCCTGCCCATGTACCACCAGTTCGGTCTGACCGCCGTACTGATGGCCTCTATTTATAAAGGCAACACCCTGGTAGCGGTACCAGGCACAGGACGGTCCATTGAAAGCTTCATGGAAGCCGTCGAGCGGGAGAAGGGCACGATTTATTGCGGGGTACCATATATTTACTCGCTGATGATAAATGTCGCCCGGCGGGCAGGCATTAAACACGACCTTAGTTCATTACGTTTATTAGCCAGCGGAGGCGCGCCCCTCGAGCCCGTGGTAATAAATCAGTTCAAGCAGTTTTATGGCCTCGATATCCGCGATATCTACGGTCAGACGGAGTCAGTCTGTCACGCTACGGCTATGCCCATCCACGGCGAGGTAAGGTTAGGCTCCTGCGGAAAAACCCTCCCCTGCTGGGAGATGAAGATATTCGATGAGAACGGTAATGAGCTGTCGGCCGGTCGCGAGGGCGAGATAGTCCTGCGGGGACCTATTATGAGCGGATTTTATAACCAACCCGATGCTACGGACCGTGTAATAAAGAACGGCTGGCTCCATACCGGCGATATCGGCTGGATTGACGAAGACGGCTACCTTTTCATCACCGCCCGCAAGAGAAGAATGCTCATCTTAAAGGGACAGAATATCTTCCCCGCCGATATCGAGGCAGTCCTGGAAACTCACCCCAAGATAGCGGAAGCGAGGGTAATGGGGACGATAGACCTGATACGCGGCGAGACGGTTAAAGCGCTGGCGCGGTTGAAGCCCGGCGAGACAATCACGGAGCAGGAGATAAGACAATATTGCCAGGGACGCATGGCCGATTATAAACTGCCGAGAGAAATCACATTTGTCGACGTCATGCCAGAGGTGATACCGTTGTGGCGTCGCGTGGAGTATGCCGAAGCAGACGCTAGGTTAGAAATAACAGACTAGTATTCCAGAGTACTATCCCCAAGTAGCCCGCCACGGCAATCCAGGTAATAACCATAGTTATCTTCGGCAGGCGGCGGTGCACATCATATAACACAAAAGCGCAAAATAATGCGCCGGATATTTTCAATATCATAAAAGCGGGCTCGCCCACCAGCGATTCTAAAAAGGGATTCGCCTCACTGCCTCCCCCACCGTTAATGAGATATTCCGTGAGCAATCCATCGAGTACCACCAGGCACACCAGTATGATAAGAAGATAAAGCATCTTCCTGCGGCTGCCATGCAATAATACCCGTTTAATGGTCATTATTTACGTTTAATAATTAATTGAAAGCGCGTAGAATCGATTCTATCCCTATCTGCCTTGAGTATATCATAGAAATTGAAAGGACGATATTAAATAAGCATTAAAATATTATAAGGATTTTATAAAATTTGCCTAGCTCCACTCACCGGTACTGGTCCAGACACGCGCCATCTCCCGCGCTAACAATTTATGTTCTTCCCTGTCCATGGCGGGGTCAACCTGGAATAGCTTTATCGCCTCATTCCGCGCCAGTTCCAGCAAAGCCACATCGGACATTTTTGCCATACGCAGGTCGGGCAGGCCGCTCTGACGGGTACCGAAGAACTCGCCCGGGCCCCTCATCTTCAAGTCCTCTTCCGCCAGCTTGAAGCCGTCATGGGTATTTTCTATTATGTCAAGTCTTTCCCTGCCCACCTCGGAGGGATTTTCCGCCAGCAGCATGCAGTAGCTTTGCTCTTTGCCGCGCCCCACCCTACCCCGGAACTGGTGGAGCTGCGAAAGCCCGAAGCGGTCGGCGCTCTCTATCAGCATAACCGTAGCGTTCGGGATATCGATGCCAACTTCTATCACCGGCGTCGACACGAGGATGTCCAGCCTGCCGGAGCGGAACTGCTCCATGACCGCATCTTTGTCCGCCGATGCCAACCTGCCGTGCAACAATCCCACCCGCAGGTCAGAGAAAACCTCGCTGGATAATCTTTCGTACTCAACGGTAGCGGCCTGGGCGGCAATGGCTTCCGATTCTTCGATGAGGGGGCAGAGAATAAAAACCTGGCTCCCCCCGGATACCTGCTTCCTGACGAAAGCATAGGCGCTTTCCCGCTGTTCCGGTTTGAGCCATTTTGTCTTGACGGTCTGCCGGCCCGGAGGCAACTCGCTAATCACCGATAGGTCGAGGTCGCCGTAAAGCGTCAGGGCGAGGGTGCGGGGGATAGGCGTGGCGGTCATCACCAGCATATGCGGATTGAACCCCTTTTCCCGCAGCGCCGAGCGTTGCTCCACGCCGAAGCGGTGCTGCTCATCGACCACCGCCAGCCCCAGTTTAGAGAACTCCAGGCCCTTTTGCACCAGCGCGTGAGTGCCGATAACGATATCGATATCGCCTTCACGTATCTGCTGCTGAATTTTCTTTTTCCCGGCCTGCCTGATATCGCCGATAAGCAAAGCTATTTTCAAGGGTCTGGCTAAAAAGCCGGTGTAACTTCTGAAATATCCCTCGCCCTCTTCACGTCCCAGCTTGGAAAGCAGCTGGGAAATAGTAGCGAAATGCTGCTCGGCGAGGATTTCTGTGGGAGCCATGAATGCTCCCTGGCAGCTATTGGCTGCCGCCATTAGTAAAGCGATTGTTGCCACCACCGTCTTGCCACTGCCAACTTCACCCTGCAAAAGCCGACTCATCGGGATGGTCTTACTTAAATCCGCGAGAATTTCTTTA
>Ga0154618_165_pt1 | contig 14609 bp, 14 predicted proteins | sample Rifle2008BG13ft_FD_116047 | JGI IMG/M metagenome (GOLD analysis project Ga0154618, IMG submission 116047) | Chloroflexi bacterium RBG_13_51_52 | reverse complement strand
GGTGGATGATAGTGATGGATTTTGCCAGCGTGACGACAAAAAGAACGACGAGTATTACAATAACAACGATAATCCCTGCATTCATATTATTCTGTGCCTCCTTCTGTCTTTTTCACGTCTAAAGTGACGCCTTTGATGCCCGTGACGGTTATTAATTCACCGGCGTTAATTGTTACCTCGGAGCGTGCCCGCCACTGTTCATTGCCCACTTTAACCAGCCCGTCTTTTTCACGTTCGATATTCTGCTCGGCGATACCGGTTTTGCCGATAATAGTATCGATATTGGATTTTGATAGCGGCACGGCCGTTCTTTTATGTATATACCTCCGCCCGATGATGACATAAATAACACAGATAATGCCGGAAACTATAGCTGTCCATACCCAGGAATGTATTCCCAGCGTTATCAGCCCCCCCAGCCCGAACGCCGTGCCGATAAACACGAGGTCCAGTCCCGTGTCAACCCCGACAAGTAGTTCCAGGATAATCAGTACCAGCCCTGCGCCGATGGCTATCAGCCACGCCCAGGAATCGAAGAACTCTACGCTTAAAAATTCACCGTTCATCGGTCTGCCTTTCCTCTAAAAAGTCATGTTATCAAGTGTTGTCATTTTAAAAGATAGGTCATTTATTGTCAATGGGCAAGGGAAAATACCTGCCTTGGAGTAAAAAGGAGTAACTGCGTTTTAGATTGCATTAGAATTGTGATAACATCTATAATGAAAAAGCATTTCCTGTAAAACGATAATGAAAAAATTTACAAGAACTTTAATACTGGTGTCCTTTCTGCTGCTAGTGGTCTTGCTGGCCAGCGGTGTTCAGGCGCAGACGTCTTCGGTGTATGTTATCACCATCAAAGGCACCATCAACCCTGTCCTCGTCGATTACGTCGAGCGCGGCATAGTGGAAGCCGAAGACAACGGCGCCCACGCCCTTATTATCCAGATGGATACCCCCGGCGGACTCGATACCGCTATGCGCGATATCGTCAAACTTATTGTCAATGCTCACGTACCGGTGGTCGTTTATGTCGCGCCGTCCGGTTCCCGTGCCGCCTCCGCCGGAGTTTTTATCACCATGGCAGCCCATGTTGCCGCAATGGCGCCCAATACCGCTATCGGCGCCGCCCATCCGGTATCTATCGGCGAAGAAGGGGAACAGGCGATGTCGGAGACCATGGAAGATAAAGTGGTCAACGATGCGGCAGCTTATATCAGGAGCATCGCCGAGGCTCACGGCCGCAATATAGAATGGGCGGAAAAAGCCGTCCGGGAAAGCGTATCCGCCACCGAGCGGGAAGCTTTAGACATTAATGTTATTGATTTAATAGCTGCAGATCTTCCTGCTCTCATTGCCCAGCTCGACGGCAGGCAGGTAATTTTAATAAACGGCCAGACCGTTACCCTGGAAACGGGTGATGCCGCCATCGTTGATGTCCCCATGAAAGCTATCGAAAGCTTTCTTTATACCATCGCCGACCCGAATATCGCTTATTTATTATTGAGTATCGCCACGCTGGGTATCATGGCGGAGATATTTAACCCGGGTCTGATTTTCCCGGGGATTGTTGGTGGTATCAGCCTGCTGATGGCGTTTTATTCTCTGGGCGTGTTGCCCGTTAACTATGCCGGGATACTCCTGATTGTCCTGGCTGTCGGTCTTTTTATCGGGGAGATATTAACCACGACATTCGGCATATTTACCATCGGCGGCCTGGTATCGCTGGTGGCTGGCTCTTTGATTCTTTTCAAAGACGCGTCGCCGCAATTCCAGATAAATCCCTGGCTGATTGCCATTGTCTGTATCATTATTACCGGGGCGCTTTCCTTCATTATCCAGCGCGCTATCAGCGCTCACCGCAAACAGGCTTATACCGGCCGCGAGGAATTAATCGGTAAAACAGCCACGGTAAAAGTTGCCTTAAATCCGGAAGGGATGGTCCTGTATAAAGGCGAACGCTGGACGGCTATATCCGAAAGTGGCGAGATAAAAGTCGGTGAAGATGTAGTTATCCAGAAGGTGGATGGCTTGGTATTGCATGTTGTGAAAAAGCAGGATATGCCTTCTGAAGTTAAGTCAAAACGATAGAGGAGGCTTTTAATGCCTTATATTAATCCCTGGGTATTGGCTATTATTATCATAGTTGTTGTTGTTATTCTGTACTTTGTGGTAATCTGGGGAATCCGGGCTCACCGGAGGAAAATAGGTGCCGGTAAAGAAGAGCTCGTTGGTAAAACGGCCGTGGTGGAAATTGCTTTAAATCCTAAAGGGGTGGTTCTTGTCGAAGGCGAACATTGGACCGCCGTCATCGATCAAGGCCAGGTCGAACCTGAAGAGGAGGTCGTTATTACCAGTGTTGACGGACTAAAACTCATGGTAACCAGAAAATAATAAAGGAGGTAAACAGATGGAAGGATATATTGTTTGGATTATCGTTGCCGTTATCGTTGTTCTTATTGTAATATCCATGGCTGTTAAAATTGTCACGGAGTATGAACGCGGCGTCATTTTCCGCCTGGGTCGTCTTGTTGGCGCCAGGGGGCCGGGTCTTTTCGTTATCATTCCTTTTATCGACCGCATGGTTAAGGTCGACCTGCGCGTTGTCACCATGGATGTCCCCTCGCAGGAAGTCATCACCAGGGACAACGTTACCGTCCGTGTCAATGCCGTGGTCTATTTCCGCGTCGTCGACCCCGAGTCTTCGGTGGTCAAAGTACTCGACCATATACGGGCGACATCGCAGATTTCCCAGACCACTTTGAGAAATGTGCTGGGCCAGTCCGAGCTTGATGAGCTTCTGACCAAGCGTGAAAAACTCAACCAGATGCTTCAGAAAATCATCGATGAGCATACCGACCCGTGGGGCGTCAAGGTCAGCACCGTAGAAATTAAAGAAGTCGAGCTTGCCGAGGAAATGAAGCGTTCCATGGCGGCACAGGCTGAAGCGGAACGTGAACGCCGCGCGAAAATCATCCACGCCGAGGGTGAACTCCAGGCTTCCGAGAAGCTGGCGCAGGCGGCAGCCATTATCGGTCGGGAACCCTCAGCTATCCAACTCCGTTTCCTATCGACGCTCACGGAGATAGCCAGCGAGAAAAACAGTACTATCATATTCCCGATACCAATGGAATTTCTCAGAGCGTTCGGTCAAAAAGCTGACGAGAAAAAGTAAAATCGTTCTTTAAATAGCAGGGGAGGGGATGTTTTATCTCCTCCCCTCTCTTTTTATCCCCCCTGCATAAGTGAGCATGGAAAGTCGGGTAGCCTGTCATTATCCCTGCTATATTGTCATTGAAGGAGAAGCGGCAGCATGGAATGGTCGGAAAGAATGAATGCGGCGATAGGCTATATCGAGGAGAACCTGGCGGGTGATATAGACTTTAATGAAGCAGCGAACAGGGCTTGTTGTTCTCTGTTTCATTTCCAGAGAATCTTCTTTGCCGTGAACGGGCTGACGCCGGCGGAATACGTCCGGAGGCGAAGACTCACCCTGGCGGCGAGAGAACTGACCTCGGGTAAAGCCAAGGTCATTGATATTGCCATGAAGTACGGCTATGATTCGCCTGATTCGTTCACCAGGGCATTCCGGAATGTGCACGGCATTACCCCACAGGCAGCGCGCGAGCCGGGGGTAACGCTGACGGCATTCCCGCGTATCTCCTTTCATATCGAATTAAAAGGAGGTAATGACATGGACTATCGAATCATAGAAAAACCCGGACTCACGATTGCTGCGAGAACTCGCCAGTTTACTACTATCAACGGACAAAACTTCGTAGAGATTCCAAAATGGTGGGAAGAATTCATGAAGTCTCCGGAGTGTTCCAAGATGACATCCCTCACCGGTAATAAGCCCGGTGCTGTGACTCGCAGTGTTATGTTGGGTATCTGCTACGGGGAGGCCGACGCCGTTAAATTTTCCTATGGTATCGGCGTGGAGCTTCCTCACGGAACATCATCTGGTACATTTGAAAAGATTGAGATACCGGCTGCTACTTGGGCGGTGTTCGACTGTACCCTGGATAATCTTCAGGACGTCACCAAGCGTATTTTCAGTGAATGGTTTCCATCCACGGGCTATGAGCATGATGCCAAGCCGGAGCTTGAAGTCTACCTTCCGGAAAAACCTGGTGAGGTAATGCAATGCGAATTGTGGATGCCTATTATCAAGAAGAAGTAGATTTAAGTATAGGGGTGGGGATTATGTATCCCCGCCCTTACTTTTCTCTTAACGTAACATCCCCGGCCACAACTTTAGTAACTGTCCCGTCTGCACCGTGTATCACTAAAGCCCCGTCCTCGTCTGCCGCTTCCGCCACGCCTTCGATAGTCTGATTGCCTGATTCTACCCTGACATTTTTCCCCAGTGTTATTAAGTTATTCCGCCACGCTTCGTAGATTGCTTTTCCGTCCGGCAGTTTCAGATACAGTCTTTCGAACTCCGTCAGTAGCGACCTTATTATCTTTATCCGTAGGTCGTCCTTACCCGACTCGTCTTTCAGGCTGGTGGCGGTGGTCGCTATCTCGGCATGATCGGCAACCTTTAAGTCAACGTTTATCCCGATGCCCACGATAGAGTATGTCACCTTATTACCCCTCACCTCATTCTCGATAAGAACCCCGCACACCTTTTTCCCGTTGATGAGGATATCGTTGGGCCATTTTATCCCGGCCTTCAGTCCGGTGACCGACTCGATGATCTTTACTACTGCCAGCGACGCAATCATTATCAAGTAGGGCAGGCTTTCAATATCAGGATAAAGAATGATGGATAAAGCTATATTCCCCTCCGGCGCCAGCCAGCTCCGCTTCAGCCTGCCCCTCCCCCCGGTCTGCTCCCCGGCAATGACGACCGTACCTTCGGCTGCTCCTTTTATAGCCTCACTCCGGGCAATATCCATCGTTGAAGTTACGCGCGGCAGGTAAAAAACTTTCCGCCCGATTTTACGCGTCTTTAATCCCTTCGTAATTGCCGCTGCTGACAGGTCTTTAGACATGATTTTTAGTCCGTCATTCCCATTATAGATAGATATTACCATATTGCCGGACAGGAAGATAAAGAATTGAATAGCCGCGTAATTTAGTGTACATTATATTTGTATTTGTTCTTAAAAGGGTAAAATATGAAAATCCAGCGGTGCAAAGGAATGCGCGATATGTCCCCGGTAGAAATGGCGGTGTTTCGCTGGGTGGTGGGGATTTGTCGCGATTGCTATATCAAATGGGGCTATCGTGAGGTCCGTACGCCCACCATCGAATACCTGCACCTGTTTACTTCGGCGGGGACGCTGACGCCCGGCATGCTGGGCAAGGTCTACTCCTTTCTCGACTGGGACGGCTGGAGCGGCGAGCGGGTCGTGCTGCGTCCTGACGGCACCATACCGGTCGCCCGCCTCTATACCGAGAGCATGCTGGGACAGGGACTGGCGAGGCTTTTTTATACCGCCAATATGTTTACCTTTGAGGGCGGAGAGGGAAACAGGGAAAGGTGGCAGTGCGGCGCCGAGCTTATCGGGGCTGGTTCCGCCATAGCCGACGCTGAATTGATAGCGCTGTCCTTGGAAATTGTGAAAAAACTGGGGCTTAAGGGTGTTGAATTGAGACTATCGCACGCCGGCTTGATGCAGGCGTTGCTGGCAAAACTTAAGTTGACTCCGGAGGAGCAGCATCGTATGTTCGATAGCATCCTCGATGGCGACACGACTTTGTTATCAGAAGCCAGCCGGGAATCGTCGGAGCTTGGCGATTTATTGTTGCCTTTATTGAGCAAAAAGGGGCAATCGGCTGATTTTCTACGGGACCAGCGGGCGTCTTTATGCCGGAGCATACCCGGGATGCGTTCGCCCCTCGATGATTTTCTGAAAACAGTCTCCATCCTGGATGATTTAGGCATAAAATACCAGATTAACATCGCCTCGGGGGCGGGCTTTGAATACTATACGGGCATGATATTCCAGCTCTTTAGCGGCAGGGAGAAAATCGGCGGGGGCGGGCGTTATGATGCCCTGATTTCCGCCATGGGTGGCGGCGATGTCCCGGCATCCGGTTTCGCCATTTATCTCGACCGCTTAATCAAGCTGGTAAAAGCGACGACTATCGTTTCCCCTCAACCCCGTAGGATATTAATTAAGGTTGTATACGATGCAAGTGCTAAGGAAGCTTTTATAATAGCCGATGCATTACGCAACGCCGGTTTCATCGCGGAAATCGACCTGGATGGACGTGAAGCCGGGTGGATATTAGAGGTTAAAAGTGCCGCGGCGATGGCGTTTATTGATAAGGTAAAGTCTAAAAAGACGTCTGTCCGGTCGGTTGATGAAGTCATTAAGCTTCTGGAGGGGAAAGGTGGCGGTTAAAATTGCCCTGCCCAAGGGGCGTTTATTAAGAAAGACGGCCGCCCTGCTCCAGAAAGCCGACTGGCGCCTGGATGAGTATCACTCCAGCATGGGCTTCTACCGTCCTAAGTCTGGAAAGTTCCCCGACCTGCTCATCCGTGTCTTCCATGAGAAGGATATCCCCATCCAGATAGCTATGGGCAACTACGACCTGGGGATTTGCGGACTGGACTGGGTCGAAGAACTGCTGGCAAAGTACCCTTCCAGTGATGTTATCAAGGTAAAGGACCTGTTATACGGTGAAAGCTCGCTGTATATGGCGGCGGCTGGAAAGTCGCTGGACTTGAGGCAGAACGGCGCGCCTATACGCATCGCCAGCGAGTATCCTAATCTGGCGGAGGCTTTCGCCCTGAAAAACCGCTTGAGCCGTTTCAGCATCTTCCCGGTTTGGGGCGCCGCCGAGGCTTATCCCCCGGAGAATGCCGATATGGTATTGCTTTCGGCGGGAGGCACGGCGGACATCGCCGGATACGGGCTATCGCCGTTCGGTCAGGTGCTGGATTTCAGCACTTTCCTTATTGCTAACAGAAACAGCTGGGGAAATAAGCACCTTGATAAAATCGTAACATCTATCTTAAACGCGCTGCCGGAGACATCAAAAAGCGTCGCTGAAAGGAATGATGATATTCCATTTAGTAATACCGGCAACATTCGTGCTCAAAAACCGGGAAAAGACATCGTCTACCTGGCTTTACCGGACGGACACCAACAGCAGCAGACCGTCGAGTTATTGAACAAGGCTGGGATAAAAATAGATGATTATCCCTCCGATATTGGTAATCGCCGACCCAAAATCGGCATTGACGGGGTAACGGTTAAGGTGATACGTCCCCAGGATATGCCTTTGCAGGTAGCCAACGGCAACTTCGATCTGGCGATAACGGGTCGTGATTGGCTTGCGGACCACCTTGCCCAGTTCCCATCCAGTCCGGTTAAAGAAATACTGGACCTGAAACTGCGTCGGGTCAGGCTGGTGGCGGTGGTGAGTCAGGAGCTTCCCATTAATAATCCAGGCGATTTATTGCGGTTCAGCGCCGGCAGGGAAGAGCCGTTTCGCCTGGCTTCAGAGTATGTTAATATTGCGGATAAATATGCTAGGGAAAACCACCTCGGGCACTACCGGGTGATTCCCACCTGGGGCGCTACCGAGGCATTCCTGCCGGAGGATGCCGATTTACTTATCGAAAATACGGAAACCGGCCGGACGATAGCCCGTCATAACCTGAAAATAATCGAGACGCTTTTCGAGTCTACCGCCTGCCTCATCGGCAATACAGGTTCGGTAGCCGATGCGAATAAAAACAAACGTATTGAGTCTATTGTAAAGCGACTGCGTACGGCTGCAGGAAATGAATAAATGAAAATTGTAGAAGGCTTTGATAAAGCCAGACCGTTACTATACCGGCAGTCAGTGCCGGTTTCGGGGGACGATAGCGAGCGCGAGCAGGCTCTCCGGCAAATCATTGATGATGTACGCCGGCGCGGCGATGCGGCTCTCTTCGAATATACGCAAAAGTTAGACGGCGTAAAACTGGCTGCACTGGAAGTAGAACGGAAGCAGGTAAATCAAGCCTATCGCGAGACGGATAAAGAGCTTATCTCCGCTATGAAACTGGCTGTCGAACGTATATCCTCTTATCACCTGGAACAGAAACGGCTGCTCTTGAAAGAAAACACCAAGTCGAAGCTGGGCTGGCTGATACGCCCGCTGGAAAAGGTTGGTGTTTATGTGCCAGGTTTTTCCGCGCCACTGCCCTCGTCTTTACTCATGACGGCTGTTCCAGCGCGGGCGGCCGGAGTGAAAGAGATTATACTGGTCACGCCGCCGCAGAAGAACGGCAAGGTCTCGCCTATAACATTAGCGGCAGCAAAAATCGCTGAAGTCGACCGCATCTTCTTGGTAGGCGGCGCCCAGGCTATTGCCGCTCTGGCGTATGGCACTGAAACGGTTCCTGCGGTAGATAAAATCTGCGGACCCGGCAACATCTATGTAACCCTGGCTAAAAAGATGGTCTATGGGACGGTCGGCATCGATGGGCTTTACGGGCCCAGCGAGGTGATTATCATCGCCGATGAAACGGCTGATGCGTCTTATATTGCTGCCGACCTGCTGGCGCAGGCGGAGCACGGCTCGCTGGCTTCGGCAATACTAATAACGATGTCTCGTAAGTTTGCTGACACCGTCAATCTTGAAATTGAAAAGCAGCTCAAGTCTTTAAAGCGCCGGGATATCATCGTGGAGGCTTTAGAAAAGCGGGGATTTATAGCCGTAGTTGATAGCGTGGATGAGGCAATCGAACTGGCTAATCTCAATGCACCGGAGCACCTTTGCCTGGTGGTGAAAAACGCGGCATCCTATGTCGATAAAGTGCGCAACGCCGGGTGTCTCTTCGTAGGAGAGAACTCTATCGAGGCTCTGGTTGATTATGTGGCTGGACCGAGCCATGTATTGCCCACGGGAGGTACAGCGCGTTTCGGTTCGCCCCTCAATATTCTCGACTTCGTTAAGCTTATCAATATCGTAAAAACAGATAAAAAGGACTTGATACAACTTGGTAAAGCTGCCTCGGTTATCGCCAGGGCGGAGGGACTCGATGCCCACGCCCGCGCCGTGGAAAAACGCCTTGAGGACAAAGGACAGGGAGGCAAGTAAGTGGCTGATGACGGAATAGAAAAATTGATACGTCCCCACCTGAAAGGTTTTACCGGCTATAGCGCCAGCACCTCTCCGGATACGCTTGAGGGCAAGGTTGACGTTTCTCTGGACGATATAGTAAAGATGAATGCCAACGAGAACCCCTACGGCTGTTCCCCTCGGGTGCTCAAGGCGCTGGCTGAATGTCAGCACTTCAATATTTACCCTGATGACGGCCAGCAGGAGCTACGTAAAATGCTGGCGGGTTACGCTAGCGTTCCCATCGAATCTATCGTGGCAGGTCACGGCAGCAATACCCTGATTGATTATATCGTACGATTGTTCGTCGGCCCCGGCGATGAAGTGATTAACAGCGTGCCCACGTTCGATATTTATCGGTTCAGCACGGAGATATGCGGTGGCACGGTGGTCAACATTAACCGGGACGATAATTTTGCCATTGATGTTAAGGGGATAATATCGGCCATCACCTCCAGGACGAAGATAATATTTCTAGCCACACCCAATAATCCCACCGGGAACGTTATACCGCTAAAGGATATCATTGAAATCATCGAGACTGGTTTACCCGTTGTCGTTGACGAGGCTTATTATGAGTTCAGCGGCGAAACGGTCATGCCGTGTACGAGAAAGTACCAGAATTTGATTGTACTGCGTTCTTTCAGCAAATGGGCAGGTCTGGCCGGGTTGAGAATCGGCTACGGCGTTTTTCCGCCCGCGGTTGCCGCTTACATGATGGTTATTAAGATACCTCATAACGTTAGCGTCGCCGCTGAGATTGCCGTTAAAGAGTCATTCGCCGACCTCGATTATCTGCAGGGCAGGGTAAAAGCTATCATTGAAGAAAGAGTCAGGCTGTTTAATGAGTTGAGAAAGATATCCTGGCTTAAGCCTTATCCTTCCCGGGCTAACTTTATTTATTGTGCCGTCTTAAAGGGCAGTGCCGGCGAACTCCATCTGAAACTCCAGAAAAAAGGTGTCCTGGTGCGCTACTTCGATAACCCGCTTTTAAAGAACAGCATCCGTATCAGTGTTGGCAAGCCGGGACATACCGAAGCTTTGATTGACGCCCTCCGTGAGCTTTAAAGCCTTGCATCGATAGTATTTCTCACCGCGCTATTCAATGGATACCGTGTAATACCTGTATTAACATACATGTTATAAATGATAACATAAAATGTTAATATATCTATTGACAAATACGATTAATATGTTATAATATATAACAGTTAACTATAACACTTATGACTTTACAAGGGGAAATATCATGGAATCGGCGGAAACTGTATTAAAAAAAATAGTCCAATTACAGAAAGATAAAGGTTACTCTGACCAGCAGATGGCGGAGAAAATAGGCTGCAGCCGCCCCCTTTACCAGAGAACGCGTACCGGGAAAATTCCCATAGGCGGTACCTTTCTCAAGGGTGCTATGGAATTACTAAATTCTTTAGTAGAAGAAGGCAGAAAGGCTAACGTCAAGAGAGATACCAAAGAGACCAATGTCAGTCTTGAATTGAAACTGGATGGTCAAGGTGACTGGGCGGTTAATACCGGTATAAAAATGTTCGACCACCTGTTATCACAAATGGCTAAACACGGATTATTTGACATAAAGCTAAATGCTAACGGTGACGATATTCATCATGTGGTAGAGGACGTCGCAATTTGTTTGGGCAGGGCATTCGGGGAGGCTCTGGGAGAAAAACGCGGCATCGTGCGTATGGCTGATGTATCCGTGCCGATGGATGATACGCTGGTAACGGTAGCGGTAGATATCAGTGGCAGGGGCTATTCGGTGCTTAATCTTGAATTCAGTAACAACGATATGTCCGGCTTTCCCGCTGACCTTGTCCGGCATTTCCTAGAATCGTTTGCCATTGAAGCCAGGATGAATCTCCATGCTTCGATAGTGTATGGTACTAATGACCACCATAAGGCGGAAGCGCTTTTTAAAGCCCTGGGAAGGGCGCTGGATACCGCTATGCGGATTGATGCGCGTCTGGCCGGAGAGTTGCCCAGCACTAAAGAATATCTGGAAAGATAGTGCAATTACTCGAGGATAGCCAGATTGCGGCCTGTAAGCCTCTCGTATGCTGCAATATATCCTTGAGATGCAGCTTTTACAACGTCCGGAGGCAAGGGTGGCGCGGGGGGTTGTTTATTCCATCCGGATGCTGAAAGAAAGTCGCGGACAGGCTGTTTATCCATCGAATCTTGAGATTGTCCTGCTTTATATTTGGCAGCATCCCAGAAGCGTGATGAATCTGGCGTGAGGGCTTCGTCAATAAGTATCAGCCTACCATTATCGATACCGAACTCGAATTTGGTGTCGGCAATAATGATTCCTTTAGTCAGAGCGTATTCTCGCGCGGAAGTATATAAAGCCAGGCTTTTCGCTTCTATCTCCTGGCTTATCGGGAGTCCGAATGTCTTGATAATCTGTTCTTTCGTGAGAGGCTCATCATGGCCCGTCTCGGCTTTAGTGGTCGGTGTAAATATAGGCTCTTTTAACTCCTCGCTTTCCAGTAAGCCGGGTGGCAAAGTTCTTCCTGACACTGTGCCCTTTTCCTTGTATTCCACCCATGCTGAACCGGATATATAACCGCGTACCACGCATTCCACCGGCAGGCGTTTCACCTTCTTTACCATCATCGAACGCCCTCTTAAATATGAGGGATAAGCAAAACGCTTTTCTTCAGGCAGGTAGGAATCGATACTGTGAACATTATCGATTGCCTCGGTCATGTGATTGGGTATAATTTCTGCGGTACGCCGGAACCAGAAAGAAGAGAGACGGTTCAAGACATGCCCTTTGAGGGGAATTCCGTTGGGCAACACGACATCGAATGCTGATATGCGGTCGGTGGCTACAATAAGCAGGTGGCTGCCGAGGTCATAAGTATCGCGTACCTTGCCGCGGATGAATACCGGCAGCGGCAGTTGCGTTTCCATCAACACGGGGAATTCATTAACATCCATCGATAATCACCTCTCCTGACATCTCCTCAATCATACCGGGGGACTATATGGTTTCAGGCTACAATTCCACGATATCGGGAATGCTTCCCCGCCACTGACTCTTGGTCAATCCTAACTTCAAGAAAATATCGTCAACGTGCTGGAGATAGAATTTGTAATCAAATATCTTTTCCAGTTCTTCGGTTGACAGGACACCGGTAACTTCAGTATCGGCTTTTACCAGAGTCAAGAAATTCTTGTTGCCTTTCCAGGATTTCGATGCATTTCTCTGCACGATTTCATAGGCTTTTTGTCGACTCAAGCCTTTATCGATGAGAGCCAGCATGACTCTCTGCGAGAATACCAGACCCCGCGTCAGTTCGAGGTTCTTCTTCATGCGGTGCGGGAAAACCTGCAACCGCCTCATGACCGAAGCGAAAAGCGCCAGTATATAGTCCATTACAAGGCAAGAATCTGGCAGGGTGATGCGTTCATTGGAGGAGTTGCTGATATCACGCTCGTGCCATAAAGCCATATTTTCCAACGATGTCATCGCATAGCCGCGCACCAGACGCGCCAGTCCGCATACCCTTTCCGAGAGTTCTGGATTGCGCTTATGAGGCATGGCAGACGAGCCGGTCTGACCGACCCCGAAAGGCTCTTCTACCTCATGGACCTCGGTTTTTTGGAGAGCCCTGATTTCCGTGGCGAACTTCTCCAGCGAACCGGCCATAATTGCCAGGGTGGTAACGAACTGGGCATGGCGATCGCGCTGTAGGACCTGGTTCGATATCGGGGCGGGTTCTAGCCCGAGCTTATGGCAGGCTTTCTGTTCAACTTCGGGGGTTACCGTAGCGTAGGTACCGACTGCTCCCGATATCTTGCCTATAGAGATTACTTTTTTGGCTTCGGAAAGACGGTTCAGATTGCGTCTCATCTCTTCCAACCACAATGCCATTTTTAACCCGAAAGAAATGGGCTCGGCGTGTATGCCGTGCGTTCGGCCGATCATTATAGTATATTTATGCTCGATTGCCCTTTGTGCCAGGACGGCTGTAAGCTCTTTAATATCCCGAATCAGGATGTTGGCTGCCTCGACCAGCTGCAGGCTGGTAGCTGTATCTATAACATCGGAAGACGTAAGCCCGAGGTGGATATAGCGTGATTCTTCCCCGATACTTTCGGCAACCGAACCAAGGAACGCGGTCATATCATGTCGTGTTTCCTTGAGGATTTCTTCCATGCGTTTGATGTTGCATTTGGCCATTTTTATCTTGGGAATAGCCTTACGCGGAATGGCTCCGACCTCTGCCCAGGCATCGCAAACGGCTATTTCCACGTCTAGCCATTTGCTGAACTTATTCTCGTCTGACCATACCTTTTTCATTTCAGGTCGGGAATACCGTTCAATCATGACGCTCTCCTTCGTTTTCAGGTTATTAAAGTGGCATGTGTCCGGTTCGGATATTTTTCACCAACTTTATTTTTGCAGTTCGCTGCGGTACTTTTCGTATGCCCGCCTAATTGTATCATGTTTCAACCCGAGAATCTCGGCGGCAAGGTAAGCGGCATTTTTCGCTCCCGTGCTGCCTATCGCCATACAGGCTACCGGTATGCCGGCCGGCATTTGCACGATGGAATAAAGGGCATCCACCCCTTTAAGTTCGCCGTTAGCCATGGGCACGCCGATAACCGGCAGGGTAGTCCAGCTAGCCAGCACGCCGGGCAAATGCGCCGCCATTCCCGCCGCGGCAATGATAACCTCGATGCCGTGTTCCCGGGCGGACCGGGCGTATTCCCTGGCTTTTTCCGGGGTGCGGTGGGCCGATATAATATTCACTTCGTGCTCGATGCCCAGACTGGCAAGAACGTCCAGCGCCGCTTGCATCACTTCAGAGTCTGATTTTGACCCCATCACCACGCCTACTAAGGGCATAACAAGTACCTCTCTTAACAATTATTAAACTGCTGCTATATCTTTTCTATAATAACACTCTTCAAAGTTAATCCTGCTAATGTTTTGGTAAACCTTTTTGCGGGCTTCCGCCAGGTTTTTCCCCGTTGCTACCACGGTTAATACGCGTCCACCACTGGTCAGTATCTGGCCTTCCGGATTAAGCCTCGTTCCGGCGTGAAACACGATAATATCTTTATCCAGGTCATCCAGGCCGCTAATCGGAAAGCCGGTCTTATAGCTGCCCGGGTATCCGCCGGATGCCATGACCACACCCACGCAGGCATTATTATCGAATTCTATTTTTATTTTATCAAGTCTATTTTCAACTACTGCCAGTATAATTTCCAGCAGGTCGGTCTTCAGACGCGGAAGGACTACCTGCGTCTCCGGGTCCCCGAGACGGGCGTTAAATTCTATCACCTTCGGCACTTTATTAATAATCATCAGACCGCCATAGAGCGTGCCTTTGTAAGGCCGCCCCTCATCCGCCATGGCGAGAATTACCGGTTCCATAATAGTCTTCATGATAATATCGCCAAGCACGTTGTTATAAAACTCGGGCGGACTGTAGCTGCCCATACCGCCGGTGTTCGGGCCTTTATTTCCATCGAATATCCGTTTATAATCGCAGGCTGGTATGGTA
>Ga0154618_131_pt1 | contig 15068 bp, 17 predicted proteins | sample Rifle2008BG13ft_FD_116047 | JGI IMG/M metagenome (GOLD analysis project Ga0154618, IMG submission 116047) | Chloroflexi bacterium RBG_13_51_52 | reverse complement strand
TTTATATTTTCAGCCACATCCAGTATCAGTCGCTTGGCTGCGGCGATTTTAGACTGTTCCCGGGGGGAGCAAGTGCAGGCGGTATTCGACCGCAAGTGATAGAGCGTCAGCTTTTCCACCGGCACATTCCAGGTCTGTTCTGCGGCCATCTGGTAAATCGTTAATTGGAGGTCGTTCTCTAGGTAGTCGACGGTAAAAAGCTCCTGGTTCGTCTTATAGTCGATGATAGATAGTCCGCCGCTGTCTAGCTTGTCTACCCGGTCGATGAATCCCCGCAGCTTTATCCCTTCGATATCCAGGTAAAAGCTGCGTTCCAGTGCTATCGGCAGGCGGAAATCGGCAGTATGTATCTCCCGGAAACGCTTTAAAATGTCTTTCCCGTATTCCTTGTACCTGTCTTCCTCTTCCGGTGATTCGTAGCCTTGAGAAAGCCAGTTCTGCTCGTAAAACTCCATTAGTTCGTCGAGTGCAGGAGGGGGAGGCGTGCGTACTTTAAAGAAATGCTCCACGCACGAGTGCATGGTCGTGCCGAAACTGAAATACCATTTGTCCCCGGGTTTAAGCCCGTCAATATATCGTAGCTTATAGCACCAGGGGCATGACTGGTAAAGGGATATCTGGGTAAAGCTAAGGGGTCTGATTATCAGCCTCCAGTTGTTGCAGCGGATTAGGCATCCGGGCGGTCAAAGGGCACCGGTATCGTAGATGCCGACATTATTATTTGAGTGCTTTTATAAAATCGTCGAGCGTCAGGGCGGCGAGGGTATTGGTTTGGAGAGTGCCGCGCGACCCCAGCTCTATCGCTACCTTGGAAACAATCTCATTGTTTGGCGCTTCCAGGACGTTAATGAAGTCATACTGCCCCAGGGTAACGTATTGGGCAAGGATTTTAACCCCCATTGCCTCGACTTCCTTGTTGACTTCTTTAATCCTCAGAGGATTTGACTTGACCGTTTTCCGGCCTTCATCGGTTAGAGAACTCATCATAATATAAAGCGACATATTTCCCTCCTCCTTGCGGCAGAGTAATACTCAATTCCCGGTGCCCTTCGCTTTTCCTGCGGGTGGAAAGCCCGCATACAGGATTATATGATGTAATGTCCCTTTTGTCTATAGGCACTTAAGTTATTCCAGTCGTCGGTATTAATTATGGGCGGTGGCAGATTTTATAAATGCATTATACAATAATATTAGTGGATGAAAATATTACTTTTTTTATAGCCTTTGGCGCGGGATTGGTGTCCTTTTTATCTCCCTGTGTTTTGCCAATTGTGCCGGTTTACCTTGCGAGCCTTTACGGCCCTGGGATATTTGAAGGCAGGAGTTTCCGGCTGGCTGTGTTCATGCACTCTTTGAGCTTTGTGATAGGGTTCACTATAATTTTTGTATTTCTGGGAGTAATCGCGGGGATTACCGGACACGCGATAATTCCGGATATGAACCTGCTGCGCAAGGTTGCCGGAAGCCTTATGATAGCTTTCGGGTGGTTCATGCTGCTGGCAATGAAAGTACCGTGGCTGAACTATGAGAAGCGGCTGGTGCCGGTTGCGGGGAAGGCGACGAATTACCTGCGTTCTTTTATCATCGGAGGCTCGTTTTCATTGGGCTGGACAGCCTGTATCGGGCCGGTATTGGGTAGCATATTGACGATGGCTTCGGTCTGGTCGACGGCACTGGAGGGCGCCTATTTACTGGCGATATATTCACTCGGGTTGGGCTTACCGTTCCTTATTATCGGAGCAGCTTTCGATACCCTTCGACCCGTGCTCAAACGTATTAACCGGTATGCTAACCTGATTCATTTGATAAGTGGTCTGCTGCTGATTACCGTCGGGATATTGGTACTGACGGACAAACTGGTATGGATTTCCGCGCTCTCAACATGAGCAATGAGGGAGGATTATGAGACTATTAGTTGCGATGGCGATAACACTGATAATGATTGTCGTTCTGTTATTAAACGGATGTGCGGGTTCCCAAATAGGGGATGGTAATACTCTAGAACTCATCGCACCGGATTTCCAATTGCAAAGTACCGATGGCGGTGAGGTTGCCTTAAGCGATTTGAGAGGAAAACCGGTTATGCTCAATTTCTGGGCTACATATTGCGGTCCCTGCCGCACGGAGATGCCGTTGTTTCAGGAGATATATGAAGACCCGGGATGGTTACAGGAAGGACTGGTGATACTGGTGGTCAACTCGCAAGAGAACGCTGATGACGTAAGGCAATTCGTGGAGGAAAATGGTTTTTCCTTTACCGTGTTACTTGACATAACAGGAGAGGTCGGCTATAAATATAATGTAAGGGGTCTTCCAGCCACTTTTTTCATCGATAAAGATGGTATAATAAGAAATGTCACGATAGGGGGTTTCTGGGACAAAGCTCAAATAGAACAGAGACTGAACCTGATAACGAAGTAACGAAAAGGCGACGAAAAATGGATGATATTATCAACGAGGCTTACGGAATAGTACAGTGCAAGGAATGTCCCTGGTATAAAGCCTGCGTTGTGCCAATGAAGTTCACCACCGAAGAAATCAGGCGTCAACTGGAACAGGCGTCGCCCGGCGCGAACGTTCCGCAGCAAATCGACCCCGTAACCCAAAACCTGCTGTCCAGCATGGCTACGGCAGCGCAGAACTCGCTGCTGGAAGGCTGTCCCGTTTTTATTCAAAGACTGCGTTCCAGTCCCGGGCTTGCCCAGAAACTCAAACAGATAATGCTGGACTGGGGTTCTGAAGAGAAACCGGGACAGGATAAATAATAACAGGTCTCAAGGCTGTCGGTTTATAATTTCAACGCTTGTCTCTCTTGAGGAGTCAGACTCTTTTTACAGCTCGCCAGTTTTTCCTTCCCTTTTTCCGTGGCGTTAACTTTTTCGTTATTTACCTCCACATACCCCATAAGCTCGAGTTCACCCACCAGCACCGCGATGATTTTCTGTCCTAGTATCGGATAAATATTGATTATTTCATCTTTGGTAAACTCGTTGAGTATCCTGTTTAAAGCAATACCCGGTTTTAAAATAATCTTATTTAAAATAGACATCTCTCTCCGGTAATAGGGCAGGCTGTCGCCTTTATCGGCTAAATCAAAAGCTTCCACTTTAAAGCGCGTTAGCGTGTGTTTATCACCGCAGACCAGCGATAGTTCCCGTTTGTTCGTGCCTTTACCGATGATGTATTTACCACCGGGGGGATTATCAAACAGCGTTTCATCAGCGACGAATTCATAGTCTTCATCCGGCCTTGCCGGGGTGGGGCGGAATCCCACGCCGTCGTATTTCTTATAAGTGGGGTCGTAAACGCTCAAGGGAGAGTGCCAGAAGGGGAAATAGCTACCGGGTGCTTCTCCCTCTTTATGCCGTCCCCCCGACGCCAGCAGGTCGTTGAACGCTCTGCCGAAAACCGGCGCCATGGACGGGCACACGCGACCGGTAATCGTCTCGCCGTCATAAACTATTTCATCGCCTATTTTATAGCGGAAATGGCAGGGGTATTTCTGCTCGTCCTTATCAAAGCCGATAACCGTTGCTTTAACTTTAAACATTGTTATTACCTCTTTGTTTTTTGCTTGTCAGGCAGAAGCTGCCAGCGCTTTAAGACGTTTATAACTTGCGGCGGGGTCGGGCTGTAAGAATATGGCGCTGCCCACACAGATGAAATCGACCCCGGTACGCGCTATCTGCGCGGTATTGCTTTCCTTGATGCCCCCATCGATGCCGATCTCCAGCCCGGGGTTTCTTTTACGGAGGTCAACTATTTTATCCAGCACTGCGGGGATGAATTTAGCGCCGTAAAATCCCGGGTTGACGGAAAGAAAAAGCACGCTGTCTATTTGTTTGACCAGCGGGGTGACGGCACTGTTGGGGGTCTCCGGGTTTACGGCCAGTCCCACCTGCATGCCCAGTTTCCTGATAGCTTTTATCGTTTTCTCCGGTGATGGAGTTGCTTCATAATGAAAAACTATTTTCTGCGCCCCCGCTAGCTTAAAATCTTCGAGGCAGTCCTCCGGGCGCAGCACCATGAGGTGCGCTTCCCATTTTAATGACGTTTTCAATTTAGCAATGTCTTCACAGGAGACGCTTTTTGACGGCACAAACTTACCGTCCATGATATCCATCTGGGCGAAGTCGGTAAAGGACTCTGCCAGGCGCACCAGCTTCTCTAGCTCGGTTGAATCATTGGTGAGGATAGCCGGCACAATCCGTATGTTTTTACCCATACTGCCTCCCGCGTGAATATTTTTTCGGGATCGGTGAATTTCAGGGTATTACTGCCGCTATTTTAGGTTTGAATCGTCCATGATGTCAAGGAAAGAGTCGGTCGGCGATTCTTTATAGAAAATTAACCCGTCCTTTATATATTATTTATAGTCTTTACATCACCGTTTATATTCCCGTGTCAGAATTAAAGTGTAATCCGATGTTACTTGCTTACAAAGGTTGGGGAATATAAATGAAAATGGCAATCAGCTTCATCTGCGGAGTCGTTATCTGTTTCCTGATACTGTACGGCGTGAAGCCGGTATTGCCCGCATTCGCTGAAACCGCTACTTATGAAGATGAATCTGAAAATGTTACCCAAAGCCTGACCGGCCTGTTGCCTGATATCGAAAAGATATACCGCGAGGCATTAACGATGCCTTTCATCCAGGCGGAGAGCCAAATCTACGACGAAGATATTGCCGGTTTCTACCGTTCGCTCATGGAAAAAACCGGCTTGACCGACCCTGGCACTTCCAGCCAGAATCAATAAATCCCTCCTGAAAAAAGGGTGGGGGTTGCTTTAAGCAACCCCCACCGATTTATCTTTCTGGTATCGGACCCAACTCACTTTCGGTATTTTACCGTACGGAGCGTCTGCTTTGCAGATCTGGCTCCAGTTTACACTACGAGTCGAGCCCGCTTTCCGCTTGCCCCACTACGTTGTAGGGCCCCAACTGTCCACCTGCCATACTCCGAATAGCTCGTGAAGTCGCATAAAGCACCTCCCGAAGCATTATTCAAGTTCTTACGTGAACTTCTGGCTTCATGTTAACATGCAACAGGGCAAAAGTCAATACAAAACAGCCCTGCTTCTCAAGAAAAAAGTACTATCCTTCCGGTATATTTAAGCGGCAAACTGCCCTTTACATTACATTTCCGCCGGATACTTGAATTACCTGCCCGGTAATGTAATTGGTAGCTTCGGATGCCATGATGACGGTGATATTGGCTATATCCGTCGCAGTGCCCATTCTGCCCAGGGGGAAAGCCACGAGCATTGCATCCCGCATTTTTTTCATCTGTTCCGGAGGGGGAGGTGGTGCACCTTCCCTCAAGACCGCACCGAAATTAGTTGGCGCCGGGCCGGGAGCGATGCAGTTGCAGCGTATGCCATTCTTGCCTTCCTGGTAAGCCAGCTGCTTGGTAAACAGGTCGATGGCGTACTTGGAAATAGCGTACATCCCCACGCCCATAGAGTACTGGTGGGTGCTGCCGGAACCTATATTCACTATAGCGCCGTGTTTCTGCTTTCTCATATGGGGAATAACAGCCCGTGTGACATACATGGTGCCGAAAAGGTTGAGGTCTATCTGCTTTGACCAGGTTTCATATTTCTGCTCGTCTAGAGGGACGTAATCCTTGTGCAGGATAGCCCCGGCAACATTGCAGAGAATATCTATTTTTCCATACTCATCCACGGCCCTCTTGACCATGGCGTCTACTTCGGTTTTTTTGGTGATGTCCGCCCCGATGGCTATAGATTTACAGCCGAGTTTCTTTACCGCTTCAGCCGTTTTCTTTACATCCTCCAGATTTACATCGGTGACGGCGACGGCTTCACACCCTTCTTTAGCGAGAAGGAGCGCTGTCTCTTTCCCGAAGCCCACCTGGCTGCCGGCGCCGGTTACAAGCGCTATTTTTCCCTTAAAACCGAGGTCCATTTTCCCTCCTCTTTATTATGAGAATAAAAAACAAAACCTTTTTTAGTCCAGTACCGACCCGCCGGAAACATGAAGTACCGCGCCTGTGACATAGCTGGAAAGGTCAGACGCGAAGAAGATAGTGGCATTAGCGATATCTGTCTGGGTAGCGCCTCTGCCCATGGGGATCGTTTTGGCCAGCATATTTACCATCGCCTGTTTGTCCGGGCCCGGAATGAAATTGGTGGGGGCGGGGCCGGGGGCGACGCAGTTGCAGCGTATGCCGTTCTTGGCTTCGTTAAAAGCGAGCTGTTTTGTAAAGGTATCGACTCCGGCTTTGGATATGGCATACGTGTTTCCCGTGCCGTGGCTGTACATGCGCGTGCTACCCGAGCCGATATTAACGATAGCGCCGGCCTTCTTTTCCCTCATATTGGGGAGTACGGACTGGCATGTGAGCATGATACTGTAGAGGTTGAGGCGGATATCTTTATCCCAGTCTTCCGGCTTGCCCTGGTCATAGGGTACGCGGCTGGCAATACCACCGGCAACATTACACAGGACGTCTATTCTTTTATACTCATCTACGACTTTCTTTATCAGAATGGCAACATCGGCCGGGTTGGTGATGTCCGCCTTGACCGCGATAGACTTCTTGCCGATTTTTTTAATTTCTTCCATCGTTAGTTTGGCATCGTCGAGATTGATATCGGTAACGGCCACGGCATCGCAGCCTTCTTTAGCCAGGAGCAAGGCAATCTGTTTGCCGAAGCCTATCTGGCTGCCGGCGCCGGTTACCAATGCTACTTTACCCTTCAAACCCAGGTCCATGATTACCTCCTGTAATTACTTAAATGAATTTGCAGGTATCATTATATAACAAATCGATGTCCACCGTGAAATCTTTAGGGTTGGTTTTATTGATAAAACAAAAAGTACGCTATAAAGCGTACTTTTAGAAGAAATCTAGAGTATTTATGTTGAAGTGTAAATTTAGTTAAAGGTAACTCCTTCTTCTGTTAGACGGCAACCGCTTTTTTCACCTGGCTGCCGCGTCTTTTCCAGCCGAGAGTCTCCAGCAGGTCGCCGATAGCTTTATCCTGCTGCGTTTCACTCCTCAACGGCAGGTCGGGGTCGACCCAGTAGCGGATACGCCGCCCTTCTCTTTTCTTGGTGACATAGCCGTCTATTTCAAGGTCGTTAATGATATTGCGGGTCGCTTTTTCCGTGATGCCGACGGCGGCGGATATTTCCCGCGCCGTAATGCGCGGCTGCTGGGCGATGAGGCATAACACCAGGGCATGATTGGTTAAAAATTTCCATCCCGGCATGTTAATACCTCCTTGACAGAAAATGCTAAAATATTTTTTTCCTTTTATTAAATGACCCTAAAACACTATTGACAATTTTCACCATAGTTGTATAATTATATTTAGGAATATTTATTCCTGTATATTATAACAGGAAATTTTAGTTAACACAATAGGTTTATAAATAATATTTAAAGGAGTGTTGAGAAACAAAAAGTGAAAACATCATCGGTGGCTCCGAAAAGTCAACCCAGCCACACAACCGAGAAAGTTACAACCGTTATTTGCACAAGCAGCGAACCCGAAGAACCTCCCGGTAAAAGTCTATTAGTTAAAAATAGCGAGGAAGAGCCTCCTAGTAACACAGCCACCGGTAGATACAGATTTTTCTGGAATGTACCGGACAGTTCCTGGAAAGACTGGAAATGGCAATTCCGTAACAGGATTACCACTTTAGAGCAGCTTGTAAAGCTGGTACCTCTATCAAACGAAGAGCAGACGCAGATCAGTTCCGTAATCAAGCGCTATCCTCTTTCAATTACCCCCTACTATTTATCACTTATAAATCCGGATGACCCGAACGACCCCATCAGGAAACAGGCGGTGCCCTGCATTAAAGAAATCACCATGAGTTCCCTCGGGTTGGAAGACCCGCTGGCGGAAAAGGAAGACTCCGTGGTTCCCGGCCTGGTGCACCGATATCCGGACAGGGTGTTGATGGTGCTGACGGATATCTGCCCCATGCTCTGCCGACACTGCACGCGTAAAAGAGAGTGGCGACACGGCGCTTGGACGCGTACTGATTCCGAGATAGAGACGATGTTGGACTACCTGCGCCGTAATACCGATATCAGGGATGTTATCCTCTCCGGCGGCGACCCACTGACGCTGTCTACCGGCACTCTGGAAACTATCATCTCGAAGATAAGAGCGATAAAGCATATTGAAATAATACGCATCGGCACCAGGTTCCCTGTCGTGTTGCCGCAGCGTATTGATGCCGAGCTCTGCAACATGCTATCCAGGTACGGCCCGATATGGCTTAATACCCATTTCAACCACCCGAACGAGGTAACCCCGGAAGCCGCAGCTGCCTGCGACCACCTGTTGCGGGCCGGTGTGCCGGTGAATAACCAGACGGTACTCTTGCGCGGCATCAACGATAACGTGGAAATACAGACCAGACTCTGTCAGAGTTTGTTAAAAGCCAAGGTACGCCCTTACTATCTGTTCCAGTGTGATGAAGTGCAGGGTACGGAGCATCTGCGTACTTCTGTCGATGCAGGTATAAAGATTATCGAAGGAATGCGCGGGCATACCTCTGGACTCGCCGTGCCCAATTTTGTCGTTGATCTTGTCCAGGGCGGCGGTAAAGTGCCCCTGCAGCCTAACTACGTGCTTTCGATGAGCGAGAGCGAGCTGCTTCTGAAAAACTATGAAGGTAAGGTGTTCCGTTATCGCAACCCCGGTTCGCTGGAACGTAAGGAAGAAGCCGTTGCCGCACCACCAGTAAGCGGAGTCGTGGAAAGTCTGCTGGCGGATGCCGATCTACCCGTTAAAGTCAAAGGAGAGGCTAATGCGGATCGGATTATCATACGATCTTAAAACGACTGTTACAGGGCATCACGATGTTGACGATGCCTTTGAAGAATATGACTCGCCGGAAACCGTCGAGGCGATAACTCGCGCCCTTGAGAAAAAGGGACACGATGTCGTTAAGCTGGGCGGCGGTGCTGAATTCCTCGATAAAATCGAGCGTGAGAAGGTAGACATTGTTTTCAACATCTGCGAGGGCAGGGGCAACTATCGCAGCCGCGAGGCGCAGGTCCCTTCCGTTTTAGAGATGCTGAATATACCCTATACCGGCTCGGACCCGCTTTGTCTGGCGGTGTGCCTGGATAAACCTATCACTAAGCAACTGGTCACCGCAGCAGGTATCCCCACCCCCCGGTGGCTGCTCCTTGAAGACGAATTGGAGTTCGGGCAGATAGACTGGCAGGGTTTCCCCTTTCCAGCTATCATCAAACCGGCTTATGAAGGTTCCAGCAAGGGCATCCGTCTTACCTCCCTGGTTGAAAACATACCGCAGGCTGAAGATGAAGCAGCGAAAATTCTTGATAACTATCATCAGCCGGTCATGGTTGAAGAGTTTATCACTGGCGATGAAGTGACGGTTGGCATTATCGGTAACTCGCCTCCCGGGCTGGTAGGTATGATGCGTATATTACCGAAAAGGAAAGAAAAGCATTTCGTTTATTCCATCGAAGTTAAGCGTGATTATCTTAACTTGGTCGAATACGAATCGCCCGTTCAGCTTCCCGCGCCTGTTCTGGATAAACTGGAGCAATACAGTCTCAAGGCTTTTAAGGCGCTGGACTGCCGCGATTTTTCCCGCGTGGATTTCCGCATCGGACGGGACGGGACGCCTTACTTTATAGAAATTAATCCGCTGCCCGGACTGGGTAGTTACAGCGATTTGATAATTATGGCTCTCAAGCTGGGTCGGACACATGAAGAGGTTATCGGCGCCGTGCTTGATGCCGCCCTTGAGAGGTATCCGCAATGCGTCAACGCATAGCCATCGTATATAACGCGCCCCACCCCTCGCGCTATGATAGCGCCCATGAAGAAAAAGCGGTGCTGGGAGTGCTCGATGCCGTTAATGCCGTGGACAAAGCCTTACGTGAACTGGGACACGATGTATCTCTATTGCCTCTGGCGCCTCCATTCGAGGAAGCTAGGAAAAAACTTGCCGCCCTTGCTGTGGATGTTGTTTTCAACCTTTTCGAAGGCTTCCCCGGTGAACCTGAAACGGAAGCGCTGGTGCCTGAAGCTTTAGCGGAGCTGGGGATTAAATATACCGGCTGTCAGCCCCCGGTCTTAAGGCAGGCTCTGGATAAAACCAGGATTAAAGCGGTACTCAAGGAATCCGGTATTCCTGCGCCAGATTTTCAGCTCCTCAACCCCAATAATCTGCACACGTTTCGACTCGGGTTTCCCTGTATTGTCAAGCCCCGCGCCGAGGATGCCAGCCACGGTATAACCGCCGACAGCCTGGTAACGGACTTCTTCTCTTTAGAGAGACAGGTGCGTTCTGTAACGGAGTCTTACAAAAGCGGTGCTCTCGTCGAACAGTTTATCAGTGGCCGTGAGTTCAATGCCACTGTCATGGGCAATACGGAGTGCGTGGTTTTACCGGTATCTGAAATAGTCTATTCATTAGCGCTGGATTTGCCCCGTATATTGACTTTCGCCGCTAAGTGGGAGACAAAAAGCCCTTATTTCAAAGGGACCAGGGTTGTCTGTCCGGCTAAAGTAAGCGCGCCGGGAAGCGAATATATTGCGGATACCGCCAGGTCTGCTTTTAAATTGCTAGTGGGTAGCGGTTACGCGCGCATGGACATGCGCATGGATGAAGAGGAGAATCTGAATATTATCGAAGTTAACCCGAACCCGGATATTTCCCCCGGCACCGGTGCCGCCCGCCAGTCCCGCGCTGCCGGCATGAGCTACGCGGAATTCATCGAGAGTATTTTAAATCTCACGCTGGAGAAGGATAAAGATGACTGTGAAAGTCCGCCCGATGGCGGCCAGAGACAAACCGGCGCTGCTGCGGATATTAAAAAACACGCCCGAATTTAAACCCATTGAGGTAACCGTTGCCAAAGAGCTTATCGACTTATATCTCGCCGACGGCGAAAAGTCGGGCTATATCATTCAAATAGCCGAGGATGATGGCGAGGTTGCCGGGTATATCTGCTACGGCGAGACGCCCTGCACCATCGGCACCTGGGATATTTACTGGATAGCCGTTGACCCAGCCAGGCGGGGAAAAGGCATCGGCAAAGCCCTTTGGGAAGCGGCGGAAGCGGCGATAAAGCAAGCCCGCGGCAGGATAGCTTTTATCGAGACGTCTTCAACGCCTTTATACGAAAATACACGGCGGTTTCACCTTGCCCGTGGTTTTAAAGAGGTTGCCCGTATCCCTGATTTCTATATGCCCGGGGACGATAAACTTATCCTGCAAAAGAAGCTATAATAAGGGTGGAAGGGTTTTATATCAGGAGGGGATGACACATTATGGCTGACCAGTGGCATGACTTCGTGATGACGTTCGTACCTCTTTTCATCGTTATCGATGCCTTCGGCAATCTGCCTTTCCTTATTTCAGTGGGTCGGGACATGGACCGACACCAGCAGCGTAGAGTGGTCAATTATGCCGTCCTGACCGCAACGGTAGTCGGTCTGGTATTCCTTTTCGTGGGACAGTTTATCTTGAATGTGATGGGCATAGCCGTAGAGGAATTCTCCATCGCTGGAGGTATTGTCCTGATGGTGCTTTCCATAAGGTATATGATTACCGGTCACATGGTTATGGTCGTCAAAGAAGAGATGGTAGCGGTGGTGCCTATCGGCACCCCTCTGACCGTTGGCCCCGCGACAATCGCCACCTTGCTGCTTTTGGCTGGTAGATTTCCCCTCTATATGGTCTTAATATCATTCGTTCTTAATATGCTCATCACCTGGATAATCTTCTTTTTAAGCCAGAGAATCGCCAGGTTCATGGGGCAGGGCGGGCTTACCGCTATCTCACGAGTGTTCAGCCTGCTGCTGGCTGCTATCGCCGTCAGCATGATTATCGGCGGACTGAAATCGCTTGGCATCATCGGCGGAACGGGATAAAATACATATTGGATAGGTGATTTTTTTGTATGTTCCGCATTAGAAGAGTATATGACGATATTACCCCGGCCAACCAGAATGCCATAGCCCGGGTGCAGGAAATTTTACGTGACCAGTTCCCGCTGGTGCCCAAGAAAGATATCAATAAGCTGCCGGAGCAGCTCCGTGACCCCATGAAATACCGTTTCCGGTCTATCTTGTTCGTCGCTGAGGGCTTGAGGGGGCACATGGACGGGTTTGCGCTTTTGTTTCATGAGCCAACTTTACACTTCTGCTACCTCGATTATATTTCGGCGGCGCTGCGGAAGACGGGCGGCGGTATCGGCGGAGCCCTTTATGAAAGAGTCCGTGAGGAAGCCCTTGACCTGGAGACTATCGGTATTTTCATGGAATGTCTGCCCGATGACCCCCGGTTAAGCCCCGAGCCTGTATTACGCAAACAGAACATCGCGCGCCTGCGTTTTTATGAAAGATACGGCGCGCGCCCTGTTATCAATACCGCCTATGAGACCCCTCTAAAACCGGGCGGTAAAAACCCGCCTTACCTTGTTTACGATGACTTGGGACTGGATTTCAAACTGCCGCGTGATGTCGCCCGCGATATCGTCCGCGCTATTCTCGAAAGGAAATACAAGGGCGTCTGTCCAACGGAATACGTTGAAATGGTGGTCGAATCCTTCGAAGACGACCCGGTACAGTTACGTAAACCGAGGTATATTAAAAAGCCGCCGGTGCCCGTCACCCGCGCCGTACGCGCGGACCGGCGTATCAGGCTGGTCGTCAACGACCGTCATGACATTCATCATGTTCGGGAGCGGGGCTATGTCGAGTCTCCGGTTAGGATAAAAGCTATACTGGAAGAGCTGAATAAGACCGACCTCTTCCAGAGGGTATCTCCCCGGCATTATTCGGAAAGACATATTAAAGAAGTCCATGATTCCGGCTTCGTTGAGTATTTGTGGAAGGTCTGTAGTAAATTAGACCCTAAAGAGTCTATTTATCCCTACGTCTTCCCGATACGCAACCGGGCCAGGCCTCCCAAGGACCTACCGATGCGCGCTGGCTATTACTGTATCGATACCTTCACCCCTCTCACCAGCAACGCCTATCTGGCTGCCAAGAGGGCTGTGGATTGTGCAATCACTGCCGCCAAGCAGCTGCTTGAAGGATATCGCCTGGCTTATGCTCTGGTGCGGCCGCCCGGTCATCATGCCGAGGTGGCGGCCTATGGCGGTTTTTGTTACTTCAATTCGGCGGCGGTGGCGGCTAACTTTTTAAGTAAATACGGCAAAGTGGCTATGCTGGATGTGGACTATCACCACGGCAACGGACAGCAGGAAATATTTTACGAGCGCGCCGATGTTTTGACCGTATCCATTCACGGCCATCCCAGCTTCGCCTATCCGTATTTCAGCGGTTTTATCGGTGAAAAAGGAAGAGGCGAGGGCAGGGGATTTAATATCAACATTCCGTTGCCGGAAAATATCGACGTCGAGACTTACTTCCACAAACTCAAAGACGCGTTAATGCGCGTATCAAAGCACCGCCCGCGGTATCTGGTTGTTCCCTTCGGGCTGGATACCGCCAGGGAAGACCCCACCGGAAGCTGGGCGCTGGAAGCGGACGACTTCGAAGCGATGGGGACAATGATTGGTTCGCTTCACCTGCCTACTCTTGTAGTCCAGGAAGGCGGCTATGATACACGCGTGCTCGGCGTTAACGCCCGTAGCTTTATGACCGGACTGTGGTCGGGGACGTATTCGCGATAACCTGACCGGGTATATTGTTGACTGTCTTAATTATATGAATATTCGCTGCCGTATGAGCGGTTACCTTTTATGATCTCACTGATTACTCTCGGCGTTGTCTTTGTTCTTATCGCCGTCCGGCAGGTCGGCAATGTCAGATTCCGTATCTGGCAGATAATGCTGTTGGGGGCGCTGGTAGTCCTGGTATCCGGTCAGATAACCCCGGGCAAAGCTTTGCAGGCTATAAATGCGGATGTCATGCTCTTTCTGTTCGGTGTCTTCACCATCGGGCAAGCCCTGGAAGAAAGCGGCTATCTCGGACATCTTGCTTCTAAAATGTTCCGGAGAGCACACTCGTTACATAGCCTTGTGCTCTTTATTCTCTTCGGTATGGGACTTCTCTCGGCGCTGCTCATGAATGATACCCTGGCGATTGTCGGCACTCCCGTTGTGCTTTCGCTGGCGAGTAAGACCAACACGCAGCCGAAAATTCTGCTGCTTTCACTCGCTTTTGCCGTGACTATAGGCAGTGTCATGAGCCCGATAGGCAATCCCCAGAATCTGCTGATAGCCCTCAACAGTGATGTGCCCAATCCCTTTATCACTTTCTGGAAATACCTGCTGGTTCCCACGCTTGTGAACCTGTTCATTGCTTATTTGCTATTGCGGCTGTTTTACCGCAAGCATTTTGACGGTAGACCTCTAGAACACGCTTCGGAAGAAATCAAGGACGTCAGGCTGGCATTTCTTTCAAGAACCTCGCTGATATTGTTGGGCGTCCTGATTATTACCAGGATTGTCATCGTGCTGGTGGGAATTGATATCGATTTTAAATTGACCTATATCGCCCTCGTCGCCGCATTGCCGATTTTCCTGTATCTGCCCATGCGTCCCGGAATATTGAAACGACTCGACTGGTCGACGTTGGTCTTCTTTGCGGCGATGTTCGTGTTGATGCGGAGTGTCTGGGACTCCGGCTACTTCCAGTCCGCTATTGAAGCCACCAACGTAGACCTGACCTCCACGGGGATGATTATGGGGGTAAGCGTTGTCTTGAGCCAGTTGCTCTCCAACGTCCCGCTGGTTGCGCTGTACCTGCCGATGCTAAATCATGCTGGCGCTTCAATCGGGGGCATGATGGCTCTGGCGGCCGGCAGCACTATCGCCGGCAATCTAACGATTCTGGGCGCGGCCAGCAACGTCATCATCATCCAGAATGCTGAAAAGAAAGGCGGCTCCACCTTAACTTTTTTTGAATTCGTGAGAATCGGCGTCCCGCTTACGATTATAAATGTCGGCATCTACTGGCTGTTCCTGCTGATATTCTAAGAGAAGGAATTGGTAGCGCATACGGGATTCGAACCCGTGATCTCGTCCTTGAGAGGGACGCGTCCTAGGCCGCTAGACGAATGCGCCATT
>Ga0154618_144_pt1 | contig 15205 bp, 14 predicted proteins | sample Rifle2008BG13ft_FD_116047 | JGI IMG/M metagenome (GOLD analysis project Ga0154618, IMG submission 116047) | Chloroflexi bacterium RBG_13_51_52 | reverse complement strand
ACATGCCTGAACCAAATGGGCAGCACCAAGTCAATCGCCCGTCAGATATACGAAGCTCACAGCCAGGGAAGCTGGAAACAGGTATTATTAGCATCGATGCCCCACTTCCTTTTCGGATTGCTGTTCGTTCTCAACTGGTGGCATTATCCCGGCTGGCTATCACTTGTTCTGGTGCTAATTCTCGCCACGACGGTCTACGGCTGGTGTCACGGTAAACCTACCTGGGTTTTCCCATGGCTGGGGTATACTCTACTGCCGGTAGTCATCGTGGGACTGATGCTGCTTTATCTTCCCAGAGGATGGTCTTTCCTGGCGTTGCCGGTGTATTTGGCGCTGGCGCTCTGGTGGCTCATCCGCATTGTTATCATGACCACCAAAAAGGACTGGCTTTTCAGTTCGCTGATGCTGCTGCCGATGCCGATAATCATCGGCTGGCTACTGGCCATATCACCTTCGGGCAGATTTTCCGAAGAAAGCTTAGAGCGACTATACTATTATGCCCCATGGATAGGACTAAGTTTCATGGGGATGGCTTTGACAATAGCAGTTTTTATTCGTTTACGCCAGCGGTGGTTAAGGGTCAGTCTGCTGGCCGCGTCAAGTCTGTTCACGTTGAGTCTGATAGTCTATCATTCGACAGGTAATTTGATTAATCTTGCTTTCCTGGGTCTATTGATAATAATGTGGGGAGTGCTGCTCGTTCCTCCCATACTGGAAAGTCGCTTGAAACACAGACGGGCAATGTCCTATAGAAACAAAAACACGTCCAGCACCGGTTTTATGCCGACATCTTAAAGAAATCCCCCAAGGGGTGCACCAACGAATAAAGTAGCTATCGTAACGGACACCACTGCCTGCGTACCCCCGGAACAGGTAAAATCGTTTGATATTGTAGTGGTGCCGGTCCCTTTGATAATCAATGAGAATACGTACCGGGACGGGATAGACATCACCCCTACCGAGTTCTATGCAATGCTGCGTAAATCAAAAAAAATGCCCACCACATCCGCCTCCTCGCCGACCCCCTACCTCGAAGCTTTCCAAACTGCCAGCCGAAATGCACACAACATCCTTTGCTTAACGGAGCCAGCCAAATTCAGCGCAATGTATAATTCAGCGCGGACGGCAGTAGAAATGGCAAAAAACACTCTTCATGACGTGACCATCGAGGTTATAGAATGCACTACAGCCGCTGCCGGTCAGGGACTGGTGGCACTGGCGGCCGCCAGAGTAGCCGCGCTGGACAAACCCCTGGAAGAAGTTTTGAAAATCGTTAATAACGTAATGTCAAAGGTAAACTTATTCGCCACACTGGACACGCTGCACTACCTGGCGAGAAGCGGGCGCGTACCGCAGGCTGCCGCGCTGGTCAATTCAATCCTTAGCCTCAAACCTGTTTTTACACTGAATCACGCAGACCCCCATACGGTAGCCCTCCCAAGGACGATGAAAAGCGCTATCGATCGTATCTTAAAGCTGATGTATACGGCAGTAAGGAAGGGCCAGCAGCTTCACGTCGCCGTAATGCACGCCGATGCCATTACAGAGGCAACGACACTGAAAGACAGGATTACATCTCAATTCGAATGTAAAGAGATATATATTACCGAGTTTACCCCGGTAATGGGGGTGCACACGGGGCCGGGTTTAGTGGGCGTGGCTTTTTACGGAGAAGAAAACCCGGCACAATCTCTGGATGGTGTCTAGCCAAACAGATCGAAACAATCTATAATCTAAGGGATGAAAGTTCCGCAGGTTATCGCCGATGCCAAACGACTGGCTGGTAGCTTTACCACGATCCCCGAAGCGGAAGCGCAACCTATCTTTATCATGGTCAGCGGGCTGCCCGGGACCGGCAAATCCTGCTTCTGCCGTCGGCTGGCGGAGCGTTTACCCTTTCTCATCCTGGAAAGCGACGCCCTGCGCAAGCAGCTTTTCACCGCGCCGGCATATTCCGCCGACGAAAGCGCCTACCTTTTCCGAACGATATATTATTTAATAGAAGACCTGCTTAAAAAAGGAATACCCGTCATACTGGATTCGACCAATCTCGAAGAGCGACACCGGGAACGCATCTATAATATCGCCGAACGACACAACGCGAGGCTAATCATGGTAAGCGTTCAAGCACCGCCGGAACTGGTGCAAAAGCGACTTAAAAATAGGATGGAAAGAAAGAACATTAAGGACAACTCCGACGCGGGCTGGGCAGTTTATCAGAAGCTGCAAGCCACAGCACAGAAAATCAGCCGCAACCATTTTACCGTAGATACGTCCAACGATATTACGTCCGTGATTGATAAAGTAGTACGTGAAGCGAAGCGATGAAAGGAGACCTTTAAATGGAAATTAAAGCCACCACCGATAATATTACCGGCATAAAAACCGGAGCCATCATAGTCAATCATTTCGAGGGGGTGAAACAGCCCGAAGGTGCGGCCGCAGACATCGATAAAATACTGGGGGGCGCCATATCAAATTTAATCAAACAGAAAGATATCAAAGGCAAAATTAACGAAATTACGCTCCTGCACAGCATGGGAAAACTGCCGGCGAGCAAAGTCGTTGTTCTGGGACTGGGCAATAAAAAGGAACTGACCATCAATAAAGTACGCGGCGCTATTGCCGAAGCCTGCCGCTATCTTCGGGGCAAAGGCGTCAGCAGCATAGCCAGTGTCATCGCGGGAGAGGGAATAAACAAGATAAAAACCGAAGACGCCGTCCAGGCGATGACCGAAGGCGCCATGCTGGGGCTTTACACTTTCCGTCGATACATCACCAAAAAGGAAAATAACTTCGGGGAGATAAAGGAACTCACGATAGTCGGCAAGGAAAAGAAGCAGGTAGAAAAAGCCATCGCCAGGGGCAAGATAATGGCGGAAGCCGCCAATTACGCGCGGGACATGGTCAACGAACCGGGCAATTTCATGACGCCGACGCAAATGGCAAATACCACCCGCCAGCTGGCTAAAAAGTACGGGCTCAAAGTGGAAATCCTCGATAGAGCTAAAATGAAAGAGCTGGGGATGGGAGGGCTGCTGGGAGTCTCACAGGGGAGTCAGCAGCCGCCAAAGTTTATCATACTCACTTATAAAGGCCGTGAATCCAGTGAAATCGATTTAGCATTGGTCGGCAAGGGAATCACCTTCGATTCGGGAGGCATTTCCATTAAGCCCTCGGAAAATATGGCGGATATGAAGGGGGATATGGCGGGCGGGGCTGCCGCGCTAGCAACGCTGACCGCTCTTGCCCAGCTCAAACCGAAGATAAACGTAACGGCATTCGTCCCGGCAACGGAGAACTTACCGAGCGGAACGGCTATGAAGCCAGGCGATATCATCAGCGCCATGAACGGCAAGACTATCGAGGTACTCAATACGGATGCCGAGGGACGGCTGATACTTGCCGATGCCTTAAGCTACGCCGCGAAACGCAAAGCTAAAGCCATCATCGATGTAGCCACTCTGACCGGCGCCTGCCAGATAGCCTTGGGGAAAATTTGCTCCGGCGCTTTCACTAATAACCAGATAATGCTGGACAAAGTAGTCGCCGCAGCGAATGATGCCGGCGAGTCTGCCTGGCAGCTGCCCATGTTCGAAGAATACAGAGAGTTCATTAAAAGCGACGTTGCCGATATTAAAAATATCGGCAACAGATACGGAGGAGCTATCACCGCCGCCAAGTTCCTGGAGGAGTTCGTGGACAAGACTCCCTGGGTGCACCTGGATATCGCCGGGACCGCCGATACCGATAAGGATAAGGGCTACCTGGTCAAGGGGGCTACCGGCGTGCCGGTCAGGACGCTGGTAAACTTCGTACTGGCACAGGTAAAGAAATAAGAGCACAGGAGGCGCGTAAATGAAAATAAAGTATTTAGCCCATGCCGCGTTTTTAATCACATCGGAGAAAGGCACGCGTATTATCACCGACCCTTATGAGACTTCAGACGGACTAAAGCACAGCGCGATAAAGGAAACAGCAGATATCGTTACCGTAAGCCACGAACACGGCGACCACAATAACGTATCGGCCGTGGCGGGCAAACCAAAAATAGTGAAAGCCAGCGAAGAGGTCAAGGGCATCAATATCAAAGCCGTAGCTACGGCGCATGATGACAAAGGGGGAAGTCAGCGGGGGAAAAACACGATATTCTGTTTCAATGTCGACGGTATAAACGTCTGCCACGCGGGAGACCTGGGCCATGAATTAACAGACGACCAGGTGAAAGCCATCGGCAAGGTGGACGTTTTAATGATTCCGGTGGGGGGTTTTTTCACCATTGATGCCGCGACAGCAGCCAAAGTCTGCGACCAGCTTAAGCCGAGAGTGATTATCCCCATGCATTACAAGACGGCAAAACTCAGCTTCCCCATTTCCGATGTCGAGCCTTTTCTCAAGGACAAGGGCAACGTGACCCGTTCGAAGGAAAGCAGAATAGAACTAAAGGCAGGAAAATTACCTAGCCTGCCACAGATAATAGTATTAAAGCAATCGCTATAAGCCACTAATGATAAATCCTAACGATGTCAACCTGATTATCTTTGACATGGACGGGACGATTATACCCTCCCTGCCGGCCGTCTACGAGTCGATAAAGAGGGCATTTTCCAAGTTGGGATGGCAAGTCACTTTCAGTCCGGAGGAAATCAATCAATTTTTCGGGGTAACGACAGCCTCCGCCAAAGGCAGCCTTTACGAATTTATCACACCGCCGGACAGTCATTTATCAATTCCGGAAATCAGAGAAAAGGTACGAGCAGAGTATGAAGCAACATTCCGCGATATGGCGCAAGCCTACCCGGGAGTAAAGGAAACGCTGGCAGCCTTGAGAAAGCGGGGCTACAAGCTGGCGCAGTATACCAATGCGTCCACGATGTACCTCAATATTGTAATGTCAGCTCTGGGTATCAGAGGGTACTTCGATTATATAGAATGCATACAGGACAATAACCTGACCAAACCGGAACTGGTGAGGAAAATCAAGGGGAAATTCGGCGAGCTGACGGCGGCGGTAGTCGGCGACAGGTCCCATGACATCGAGGCTGCCAGAGATACCGATTCCCTGTCTATAGGCGTGCTTTTCGGCTACGGCGGGGAAGAACCGGAGCAGGCGGATATCAACATTAATAAATTCGATGACCTGCTCGTTATCTTCGACCGGAGGCTGGCGATATTCCAGAAAATCATTGAAGAGGTAGAGCAGAAAAAACAAAAAGATAAAGCCTTCGTCATCGGGATAAATGGGATTGACGGGGCTGGGAAAACACAATTTGCGGAGTCGCTGGGAACTTACCTTAGAACCAAAGGATATCAGACGCAGCTAATACACCTCGACGATTTTCATAATCCTAAAGCAATCCGGTACGCCGGTAAGGACCAGGCTGATAATTACTATCACAGAAGTTTTAGCATTAATCTCATTGTTGAGAAGTTGCTGTCTCCAATCAAAGAGAAGAGACTATTATCCTTAAGACTGAAGACACTCGACCTTAATACAGACAAATACGAAGTCGAGAGAGAATATCATATTAAGCAAAATACGATAGTGATTTTTGAGGGGGTATTCTTATTCAGGAAGGAATTAGCGTCGTATATCGACTATAAAATATTCCTTGATATAACTTTAGAGGAAAGTAAAAGACGGGCTATTATAAGAGATTCAGAAGCAGATGTAAAAAAGTACGATAAAAAGTACCTGCCGGCACAGGTAAAGTATTTAGAAGAATATCCCCCTACTAAAGTAACGGATATGATTATCGATAACATTGACTGGGAATACCCGAAGATTAAAGGTTAGCGTATTCTCAGACTTTTGCTTTCATGATATGAAATAATCTAATGACAGATGCAGACAGCCCATTTAGTACAGATGGAGATAGCTCGTCAGTGCGGCCGTTAAAGTATCGAGCGTTTGCTTGCTTTGTACCAAAATCCAACACCTCAGAAAATCCAGTTTCTCTTAAACGCTTTGCTAGGCTATTTGGTTCGAACTGAGTTATATCCGGTTCACTGGGATTTGCTTGACCTAAAGCCCATATTTTGCGTTCTCCGTCACTCAACAGTAATTCTGAAAGCGCATAATCGAAGACGACCTCGCTCCCGGGCAGCATAGAAGCAATCTCCCGCAAAGTCTGAAAAACCGCTGCCTCCGTAAGGTAACACGTTACTCCCAGCCAAGAGAAAAAAGTCGGCATATTCTTTTTATAGCCGTGATTACAGAGTTCATCTGTCAATGCCTGCTTTTCGAAATCCACAGGCACGAAGGCAAGGTTACATGGTAGACTGATATTGAGTTCCTTCAAACGTAATTTCTTCCATTGTTGTGAAGCTGGGTGGTCGACCTCAAAGATGTGCAATTTGTTTTCAAGGTCTCTCCGTCGATAGGCGAAGGAATCAAGCCCAGCCCCCAGAATCACATATTGTGATATTCCACGATTTATAGCTTTAGTCAGTTCGTCCTCGGTATAACGGTGCCGCAGTACGGCAAAACCACGCATTGTATGTAATACACATTGAGCTAATTCCGGGGTTGTTCTCTGCCTGAATTGCGTGCGTAATGCCTTCAGGGCATTTTTTAGTTCGACTTCGTTTTGTAAACCACTCAACCCCAGGGCAAAATCATCCCGAAGAATCTTCGGTTCACCATCCAAGAAGATGTGGGCGGCCCGGCTAAGTGAAGCAAAAATGGCGGTTCCACTCGGTTTTCCTTCTTCCATTCAGCCCTTCCTGTATCTAAAATCACTAGGACTAATTTCTACGTTTTTGGTATATATTATTTTACAATTATTTGATAATAATGCAAACCAAACCCCTATTCTCTATTGACTCTCTGTAGTATAATAATATATAGGGGGTTGAGTTCGCGCTAAAAACAGGCAGATGATTTGGATATAAGCTGTATTATCCTGGCTGGTGGCAAAAGCATACGCTTCGGTCATGACAAGGTTTTAGAAAGAATCGGCAACACAAGCCTACTCGAAAAAGTAATATCCCAAGTAGAACCGATCAGTAGAGAAATAATTATCGTTACAGCGAAAGAGAGAACCTTCGCCCAACTGGCGAACCACCCAAAAGTAAAAGCAGTAAATGATATTTATCCCGGGCAAGGCTCTCTGGGCGGAATATATACCGGACTGGTAAAATCAAAATCGTTTTATAATCTTGTTGTTGCGGCTGATATGCCTTTTTTAAACGGGTCTTTATTGCGATATATGATAAAGGTTGCAGACGGCTACGATTTTATTTTACCGCGAGTTAACAACTGGTACGAGCCGCTGCATGCCATATATTCCAGGAATTGTATCAAACCCATTAACACGATACTGGAGCAGGGCAAGAAAGTAATCGTCGAGCTTTTTAAACATGTAAAAGTAAGGTACGTTGAAGCCAGGGAAATCGACCAGTTCGACCCGAATCACTTGAGTTTCTTCAACATCAATACCAGAGAAGACCTGGAACGAGCCAAAAAGATAGCCGAAGGAGCTGCCTAGCAATGTTAAGCGTTGAAGAAGCGCTGCAAAAGATACTCGCCGAGGTAAATGTACTGGAAACAGAGACTGTCCCCATCATGGAATCACTGGGGCAGGTCCTTGCCGAGGACATTATCTCCGATATCAACGTGCCACCGCTGGATAATTCCGCCATGGACGGCTTTGCTGTGCGGTCGGATGATACTAGAGGAGCCAGCGAAAAAACGCCAAATATCCTAAAGGTAATCGATACGGTATTAGCCGGAGGTATGTCCCGAAAAGAAGTGGCGCCGGGAACAGCGATACGCATTATGACCGGCGCGCCGATTCCCACCGGCGCCGATAGCGTCGTGCAGTTTGAAGATACCGACGACCAGAAACCTAAAGACATCCCGGCCAAACAACGGGCAAACGAAGTAGCCGTTTTTTCCGAGACCAGACCCGATCAAAACATCAGACTGGCAGGGGAAGATATCAGCCGCGGCAAGATAGTCTTAAGGAAAGATACCGTTATCAGGCCGGCGGAAATGGGTATGATGGCCGCTATGGGGCACAGTCGGGTTAAAGTAATACGCCGTCCGGTTGTGGCGGTGCTTTCCACCGGCAACGAACTGGTTGAAGTCGATAAACCGCTGCCCGAGGGTAAGATACATGATAGCAACGCCTACAGCGTTGCGGGGCTGGTCAAGCGCTACGGCTGCATCCCTAAAATGCTAGGGATAGCCCGCGATGACGAAAAGGAACTGGTGAAGAAGCTGCAACAGGCGCAGGATACAGATATGGTACTGACGACCGGCGGGGTTTCCATGGGCGATTACGACATGGTGAAGGACATCCTGGCCAGGGACGGCGAGATGGTCTTCTGGAAAGTACGCGTCAAGCCGGGGAAGCCGTTGGCCTTCGGGAAGATAAAGGGCAGGGATAAAAACGGTAAAGCAAAGAGTATACCCCACCTAGGTCTGCCCGGTAATGCCACCAGCTGCATGGTCAGCTTCGAGATTTTTGTAAGGCCGGCGCTATTGAAAATGATGGGTAAAAAGAACCTGGTCAAGCCCTCCGTGGAAGCTATCATTGAGAACACGGTGAAAAACGACGCCGGAAGGCGTATCTACGACCGGGCGATAGTCCGGAAGCGTAACGGCCACTATTATGCCAGGTTAACCGGTCCGCAGGGCTCGGGGATACTTACGTCCATGAGCCTGGCCAACGGGCTGGTGGTCATCCCGGAAGAAAAAGACAAGGTTAATGAAGGCGATATCGTCCAGACACTGATGCTGGACTGGAATGAAGAAGTAAATATTTAGCGGAAAAAATAATATGCGTTCGATTATATCTATCGTAGGTAAATCCAGCTCCGGCAAGACGACCCTGCTGGAAGCACTCATCGCCGAGCTTAAAAAACGCGGCTATAAAGTGGCAATCGTCAAGCATTCGCACCATAAAGATGACCTTGATACCGCCGCCAAAGACACGTGGCGTTTCACCAAGGCCGGCAGCGAGTTATCTGTTATTAACTCTCTCGACCACCTGGCGATTTACCGGCGCATGGATGATTACTTTGACCCAAAGGATATATCCAATTTTGTGTTGTGGGACTTTGATATCCTGCTGACCGAAGGATTCAAGGGCAGCAACTATCCCAAGATAGAAGTCCACCGCAACGAACAGGGACAGGAATTATTGACCGACCCGAAACTCCTGCTGGCGGTGGTTACGGATACACCGCTGGACATCAGCGTTCCGCAGTTTTCCCACGACGATGTATCAGGAATAGCCGATATCATTGAAAAAACGATTGTCTCTCAAAATGATGAAACCGATGTTTCACTGGTTATTAACGGCACGCATACACCGGTCAGCCCTTACTTAAAAGACTGGCTGACCCGCACCCTATCCGCGATGATACCATCACTACAGAACAACGGCGAAGTTAAAAACCTGCATATCTCCTTGAGGAGGAAGCATTGATTTTTGATACCTCGGAATTTGTATTTAAAGTTCCGTCCGTGGTTGCCAGGGCGCGGCGCGTCCTGATTAAGCCTACAGCGTCCTATCCGCTGCCGTATCCGGTTTCCACCAGCGCCGATATGCTGGCTGCCATTATATCCAGTATAAGAAGAGTGAGTGATGCCGATATTCTTCTGCTGGAAGGTACTCCGGGCGGTGTGCCCACCAGACCGATATACCAGGCGCTCGGTTATAATTTCCCGCGGGTGCTGACGCTGGACGTGAAAGACTGTATCTTTGTGGAAGTGGACAATCCTCTCCCCAAGCCTTTCGCGGTGCCTACTTTCTGGGTGCCCAATGTCATATTATCCAGCGACTACCTGATAACGGTTGCGCCGTTAAAGACATACAACGGTACGGGGAGTTTCACCATCCCTAACCTGCTTTCGCTGCTGCCCAGCAGCAAGTACCGCGGGGAGACTCCATCAGGCTGGGAAAACCTTTACAGCCTGGGAATAGATAAAGTACTAGCCGACCTTTATTTCACTCTCCCCTTCGACCTGGGCATCGTCGAGGCAAGGCAAAAATTCACCGTCAGGGAAGACCCGAACGAAGGCGAAGTGGAAGACTACGACAAGATATTTATCGGTGAGCCTTATGACGCCGACCGTGAAGTTGCCGATACACTCGGATTGAAAATCGCATACCTTGACCTGATTGAATCCGCCAAGGTAGAACTCCAGGCTTAGTTCATAACATTATACCGATTAAAACCTGATACGAAAGCTTGAGAAGTTACCGGAATATTCTCCCCAGGTGGTGACAACATCCTTCACTCTGGCTGCCGGCGGTCCGACCTTAATATATTCAACCAGTTTTTCCAGATTGGTTTTTTCTCCTTCAGCTTTTACCTCCACCACGCCCCCGGACTGGTTGCGCACGTAACCGGTTAACTTCAGTTGTATAGCTCGCTCTTCAACCGATGCCCGAAAGAAGACTCCCTGCACACGACCGCGAACAGTCGCCTGAAGCGACGCCATATCAGCCATGGGCAACCTCCCCCTGATGTCCTAATCTAATGAGGCAGGGCTATTCCTCTTCTTCCTCTCTGGGCTTCCGCTTCTTCCTAACAACTTCTACCTCAACTGGCGCAGATGTTACAGTAATCGGGGCTATTTTCTTGGCTTCTTTCCTGGACTTCTTCTTTTCCCGATGAGCGTAATTTCCGCGACTACCCATAGTTACACCTCGCTAAGGTATTTGAGATATTTCTAAAAGCAGTTTATCAGATAGAACCTACTCCGTAAAGTCAGTAGCGAGCCGTTTTAGAGCCAAGCGGGCTGCTTCCGTTTCCGCCAATTTTTTACTCTTGCCGGTACCGGAGCCAAAAGCCTTTTTTTCTATCATTACCTCAACGGTAAACGTTTTATCGTGGTCGGGGCCAGTTTCAGATACCAGACGATATATAGGAGTCGACTGGTATTTTGACTGTGTTAATTCCTGCAATTTCGATTTATAGTCGATGCCAGCGCTCGGACCGGTTATCTTTTTCCACTCTTCAGCGAGCAGCCTGGAAACCAGGTCACGCGTAGTATCAATGCCAAGGTCAAGATAAACCGCAGCGATAACGGACTCCAGTGCGCCCGCCAGGTTGGGCGATTTATTCCGTCCTCCGGTCGACTCTTCTCCCTTACCCATATATAAGAAATCACCCAGTTTGATAGCCCTAGCCAGCTGGGCGAGCGTATCGCGTTTAACCAAAGCCGCCCGAAGCTTGGTCATTTCACCTTCATTCAGGTTTGAGAATTCCTGATATAATTTATCGGCGACGATAAAATCAAGGACGGCGTCACCGAGGAACTCCAGCCTTTCGTTGTGGCCAACAATATAATCGGGATTTTCATTGATATAGGAGCTGTGAACCAGAGCCTGTTCCAGTAAAGCCGGATTTTTGAAAGAGACCTTGAGTTTCTTTTGCAGCTTGACTATATCGGACACCGGGAAATCCCCCCTTTCCTGTAATAACAATAGCCCGTTGTTAAATTAGTGTCAATAGAAAATCCGACGATTGTCTCGAATAATACTACATGTTATAATTTAATATCGTTGGGGAGTCGTCTAATGGTAGGACAGCGGACTCTGGATCCGTATGTGAAGGTTCGACTCCTTCCTCCCCAGCCATTTTATCAAGGTAAAATACCATGGCAAAAGAAGAAGAGAGCGGCATCGATGAGTTGATGCGTCTTTCGCGGCAGTTTACCAGGCAGCAGGAAGAGCACGAGAAACAGGAACGACAGAGACAGGAACAGGGGAAAAAGGTCAGGGGCGTTCTGCAGGGCCTGCAAGACTTAAATCTATCCATGGCATTAAGTCAACTTAAGGGAGTAGCCAGACCCGAAGTAATACAACAGGTAACCGCTCTGAAAAGCGGCGGAGGCACAGAAGAACTCCGCAAGATAGTGACCAATCTGGTAGATGAAATGGAAAAGCAACTCAATCAAGAGTCACTTTTAAAAAAAGAAATTACACAACTGGCAGACTCCGTGAGAACATTAAGTATCCTCCTGGACCTTTATTTCTCTCTTCAATAGCATTGTTAATTAATCTCATTAGGTCCAATAGTTAGTCCCGGATTTCCTAATTTATCCAAATTTTTGTTAAATTTAGGTATTTCGTACGATGTTTAATAGGGACTGGAGTTATAAAATTAAAGTACAGGAATTAATCCTCATTGGCTTTTTCCCCTCCTCCATCAAATGTGGGGGAAGCTGGTAAGGGGCATTACGGCTTCCCCCACAACTCCTTAAAAAACCACCCATAGTTTACACGCAATTTTTACATGGCTATAATATATAGCAGTAGAGTAATTTTTCCCGGCAACTTACTTTAAATGTTACGGCAGGGGTCTGTTCAATAATGAAACTAGGTATCGATATCGGGTCGGTCACTGCCAAAGCAGTTATCCTCGATGATGGCAACAATATCGTCGAATCGAGATACGTCCGCACCAAAGGACAGCCCGTCGAGACTGTCCTTGCCATTCTGGAAGAGCTGCTGGCAAAATACCCGCCTTTATTATTCAAGGCAGCAGCGACCACCGGCACGGGCAGTCAGCTTATAGCATCGCTGCTGGATATTCCGTTCGTTAATGAAATTACCGCTCAGGCAGCCGGCACCGCCCGTTTTCATCCGGAAGTACAAACCATACTGGAAATAGGCGGCGAAGATTCAAAGCTCATTGTCCTGCAGAAAGAGCCAGGAGAAAAACTACCAAAAGTTAGTGATTTTGCCATTAATGGCGTTTGTGCTGCCGGTACAGGCTCCTTCCTCGACCAGCAAGCCTCGCGTATGGGCATCCCCATCGAGCAGTTCGGGGATGTGGCTTTAAAGTCAAAGCACCCGCCACGGGTGGCGGGCCGCTGCAGCGTCTTCGCTAAAAGCGACATGATTCACCTGCAGCAGGTAGGCACCCCGGTCTATGATATCGTCGCCGGTCTGTGCTTTGCGATGATACGCAACTTCAAAGGACAGGTAATCCGCGGTCGCGACCTCGGCAAGCCTATCGCTTTCCAGGGAGGCGTGGCGGCTAATAAAGGCATCCGGCGCGCCCTGCTGGAAGTACTGGGATTAGAAGAAGAGGACTTGATTATTCCCGAGCATTTTGCCGCCCTCGGGGCTACCGGGGCGGCGCTTTCAAGCAAAGAGAGCGCTTTACGGGATAACACCATCCAGCGCTTGAAAGACTATATAGCCAGTCGGGAATACAAGTTTGTTACGATTTCATCACTGCAGGGCGATAACTATCCGATTGAAATAGAACCGGTAAAACTGCGTTCGGAAAAACCTGTCGAAGCCTACATCGGCGTGGATATAGGCTCTATAAGCACCAATGTCGTGGTAATAGACGGCGAGAACAGGGTGCTGGCGCGGCGCTACCTGATGACCGCCAGTCAGCCCATCGAAGCTGTCAAACAAGGCCTTTTAGAAGTCGGAAAAGAACTGGGAGACAGGGTAATCATCAAAGGCACCGGATCTACCGGCTCGGGACGTTACATGACCGGCGAGTTCTTCGGGGCGGACGTTATCCATAACGAAATCACCAGCCACGCCAAAGCCGCTTCCTTCGTTTGCCCGGAAGTCGATACCATCTTCGAAATCGGCGGGCAGGACGCCAAGTACATCAGCCTGCAAAACGGCACGATTATCGACTTTGCGATGAATAAAGTTTGCGCTGCCGGCACGGGGTCTTTCCTCGAAGAGCAGGCGGAGAAGCTCGGTATCAATATCAAAGAGGAATTCGGGAAGCTGGGACTGGCGTCAAAGCACCCCCTGGACCTCGGCGAGCGTTGCACCGTTTTCATGGAGTCACAGCAGAACTACTGCAAACAAAGGGGCGCCGACAAAAAAGACCTGGTAGCCGGACTGGCATATTCGGTGGTGAAAAACTACCTGACCAAGGTTGTCGAAGACCGTAAAATCGGCGATAACATCCTGTTCCAAGGAGGCACCGCTTTCAATCGCGCCGTTAAAGCCGCTTTCGAGGCCATTCTGGGCAAGAAAGTAACCGTGCCACCGCAGCACGATATTCTCGGGGCTATCGGTGTAGCCATGCTGGCTAAAGAGGAAATGGAGTCCAGCAATAGAAAGACACACTTCCGCGGCTTCGACCTTGCCAGTCGGAAATACGAGCTTTCCTCGTTCGAATGCCAGAGCTGCTCCAATCGCTGCGAAATCCACAAGGTCGTCTTCGAGGGAGAGAAGCCGCTTTTTTACGGCTCCCGGTGCGGCAAGTGGGACAGCACGGAGAAAAAGGAGAAACGGCAGTCTTCAAAGATACCGCACCTGTTCGAAGAACGCGCCCAGGCATTGATTAGTACTTACCCGAAAGATAAACCGGACAAGCCCAACGGCAAGACCGTAGGGATACCCAGGGTTTTATTCTTCCATGAACTATACCCATTGTGGAAAGGCTTTTTCACCGAGCTTGGCTTCGAGGTGATTCTCTCCGATCCTACCAACCGGCATATCATAAGGCAGGGTGTGGAAAATATAGTGGAAGAGCCGTGTTTACCTATCAAGCTGGCGCACGGGCACATGCTCAATCTCCTGGAAAAGAATCCTGACCTCATCTTTATGCCGGTGCAGTGCACCATGGAAAAGCTTTCCGACGATTTTAAAAAGTCGTGGAACTGCCCACTCACCCAGAGTCTGCCCTACCTTATGCTTAGCTCCACGCATATCAAAGAAGCCCTGAACGCTCCGGCGGAAAAGCGACCTAAAATGCTGCAGACGGTTTTCCATCCCGACAGGGGCCGGGCATGGCTGAAAAAGAACTTGAGGAAAACGGCGCGGGAAGCAGGGATAACCTCCAGCATCCTGATAGAGAAAGCCGTTCAAGCGGGATTTGAAGCGTTCGATAAATTCAACGAGTGGCAGCAAAAGCGGGGGCAGGAGATACTTTCCCAGCTTAAACCCGATGAAAAGGCTATCGTGTTAATTGGCAGAGCCTACAATACCTATGACGAAGCGATGACGCTGAATATCCCGGAAAAACTGCGGGATATGAATGTGCTGGCAATACCGCTGGACTTTCTGCCTCTGCAGGCGATGTCAGACGAGATTATAAAAGCCCACCCCAACATGTACTGGAAAGCCGGGCAGAAGATACTGGGCGCCGCCAGGATGATTGCCCAGGACAAACGACTTTTCGGGCTGTATGTAACGAACTTTAACTGCGGGCCGGACTCCTATTTGCTCAAGTTCTTCAGCAAGGAAACGGAGGGCAAGCC
>Ga0154618_157_pt2 | contig 15431 bp, 12 predicted proteins | sample Rifle2008BG13ft_FD_116047 | JGI IMG/M metagenome (GOLD analysis project Ga0154618, IMG submission 116047) | Chloroflexi bacterium RBG_13_51_52 | reverse complement strand
AGTCTATCTTGATTATGCCGGGTCCGGTGGCGTCATTATAAGGGCCCCAGTTGGTGCTGGTGGCTTTAAATTGTAATTTGAACTTGTTGCATAGCCTTACAATGGCCTGGACTTCCCCGGTGCTCTGCGGCAGAACGACCGCTTCAAAGAGGGGAGTGAATTTATCCAGTCCGGCATAAAGGCCGGATCGCCAGGAATATGGATAAAGAATTTCCGGTTCACCGGAAATATAATCCTGACCTACAATATCCTCAAAGGCTGTGTACTGTTTTGTTGTTAAAGCCATCTTCATTTCCTCCCGTTATAAAATCGCCTGCGCTAATAACTCAACCACATCATAGACTTGCAGGCTGCCGCTGTTTTCTTTATTGATATCCCTGAAGCTGGTTTCACATCCCGGACAGGCAGATACTATTACACTGGTTCCGGTCGCCCTGACTTCTTTGATTCTTTCGTTGGCTGTCCATCTGGCAAAATCAGGGTTACTCTCCCTTACGCCGCCACCGGCCCCGCAGCACCAGGCGTATTCTTTGGTCCTTTCCATTTCTGTAAGCTTGATGCCGGGGATACTCTTGAGAACATCGCGCGGCGGCTCGTAAACACCAAAGGTACCCCGGCGGAACTCTTTAGGCGGGTCAAAGAGGATGATTTGTCCGGGAATTTGTTTTCCCTGCCAGTGGATATAGGGTTCTCCCTGTCGACCCAGATGGCAGGGGTCATGGTAGGTGACCGATAGTTCAACCTTTTTATTCGGTTTTAATTTACCTGTTTTAATAAGACGGTCGAAGTACTCCGTGGTATGCAACACTTCGAGGCTGCCCTTTACACCGAACTTGTCATAAAGTACTTTAAAGGCGTGATAGCATTCGGCGCAGCCTGTCACCAGGGTTTTAACCCCTGATTTTTTAATGACATCCATATTGCGACTGGCCCGGTTGACGGCGTCTTCTTTATACCCCATCTGGTATGCTCGTCCGCCGCAGCACGGTTCCTCATGGGCTATGGCGACATCGATGCCGGCCTTTTGCATCAATTTAATCGCGGATTGTGCCACATTCCACATATCTCTGTCAAAACAAGTTCGGCAGCCGGCGTGATAGATTACCTCGGCCTTTTGCTTCGTGTAGTCTTTAACTTTAAGCTCTTTAGCCCAATCTCCGCGCTTTGCTCCAGATGTCAGTACCATCGACCCGTTGGCGCGCAGGCTGGTAATCAATTTATCGAGTATGGGCACCGTATGACCGCTTTCCACGCAGCTATTACGGATTTCATTAATCGGGTCCAGCACTTCCATGTCCATAGCGTACTTGCAGGAAGTATCGCAGGCACCGCACATCTGGCAATTGTAGACTATCTCCAGCAGCTTGTCCGAATAGTCGAGTTTATTTTCCAGTAAAGCAACGCCCATACCCAGCCGACCGCCCCCCGAGTATGCATGGAAATCATATCTGGATATACTGGGGCAAACATTCACATAATTGAACCCATTCACCTTTTCCAGAGGGATAAATTTGCACGCCGAACAGCGGCAGCAGGTTTCCATGTCATTCTGATAATCGGTTAATGCCATTTCTCTTTCCCTCGCTTCTCAATCTAATATTAGAAACATAGTTTCCCCGGGTTCATGATGTTTCCAGGATCTGCTATAGCCTTGACCTTTTTCAGCGAGGCAACGGTAGCTGCATCACGGCTCATGATAAATTGGGCAAGTTCTCCGTACGGTCTGGAGAAGAATGCTCCTGCGGCGATTAAGCTTCGGGTTGCCTTTGCAGATAGTTCTTTCACCCGGGCGATTTCCTCCCGGCTGGTGGGATTGTAAGGAAGGTTGAACTCGCAGTGGCAGTTGACACCCTGGACGATCGGTTGTAGATAGATACCGATGTCCGAAGCAGGATAACCGGAATCATCTGCTGCATCATACATGACTTTAATCAGTTGATCTAGCTTATCGTAGATGGTCAGGAAGAAGATGTCCTGACAGCCTCCTTTATTACGCAGCTTCCAGTACGGCTCGGTGGATGGGTTTTGTACCATTTTTAGCAGTTCAACAGCTTTAATGCTGCCGAGCGTCTTGACCGCGTTCAAACCGACCCGCTGCATTATCGCCAGCATATCCCTGGTCTGACCGGCCAATCTCTCCTCCGGGAAGTAGTCGTATGCGGCGATATTGAAAAAAAGTACCCAGGGGGGTATCTTGGTCTTAATCTGCCGGATGTCTCCGGCGCCTTTCCTTGCCATGATTGATTCCAGGTCAGTATTGTTTAAAATAAAGCACTCGTTTACCAGCCGGCGTCGTATCAGCCAGTGTGCTGCATCAATAATTTTATCGAGTCTTGCTGAACCTAGCAGGAATGGCTCTTCCAGTTTAGGAATGATTTCACATCTGGCTGATGCCCAGGTAACGATACCCATTGTTCCCTGGGAACCCTGTACAACACGGTACCATGAAGCCGAAGAAGGCCCGGCTGCTTCTTTCTGGGCGCCTCCGGCAGCCCATTGTTCCTCGATGGTGCCGGCCCCGGCAGCTGCCCCGGTACGTATCATGTCACCGGTGCCCATGATAACCTCGGTACAGGCCAGTGGGTCGGCAATGTCCCAGTGGTATTTCGGCATAATCACCGGCTCCCTTTCCAACATGCTGCCTACTACCGATTTTGTCAGGCGAGGCAGCAGTGGCATGTTAAGTCGGAGTCCTTCTTTCGCTACAGCTTTTATTAGCTCTTCGAAGGTTACCCCCGGTTCGAACATGGCGACGCGGTGTTTGCGGCTGACGCGGATGATTTTCTTCATCCCGCTTAAATCCACCATAATAGCTCCACCGGTGCCTGGAACTGTATCGCCGCGGAAATGCGGCCCCCCCGAGCTAACCGGTACTAATGGAGTCTGCCTTTGCCTGCACAGGTTGACAATCCGTTGAATTTCCGTGGTATTCCGCGGTCGTACCACCAATTCCGGCATTATTGGGGAAACAAAGCTCATGTCGTGGGAATATTCTTTTAAAATCGTCTGTTCGCGGTTTATATTGCCAGCACCGACTATTTCTACCAGCTTATCTTCTGCAATCATTGTCGCCCCCTTTTTCTTTAGCATCAAACTATATCATCTTAAAAGCAACAAAGGCAAATCGGGGTGAGTTTCTTTTCTCCAATGGCTGAATGTATGTCGATAATTCAACGAAAACTGTTAACAACATTGTCTATTCATTCCATGATAATAAAAAAAAGGAGATATTAAAAATGACGGCAATTAAGTTCAGTAGGTGTTTAATCGAGATTCCAAAGGAAAAGGGGGTTGACTTTTTCTTTAAATAGTTATATAGTCTCAAACATCCGTATTAGGTGCTAGACTTATACTTTATATATATATCTTTAGACAGATGCCTGATACAAGATCATAAAAAAATATAAAAGTGAGGTGAGTTATATGTGAATTTTCCTAAAATATGTGAATTATCGAACTCACGGTACTAACAAGGAGGTGAAGTGAAATGAAACGCTTTATGACGGCGTTGGTAATTGCCATAATGTTGATAAGCATAATTTTGGGTAGTTGTGGCGAATCCGCAACAACAACCGCCACCACTCCTCCAACTACTACCACTCCCCCGACTACTACCACTGCCGCTACTACTACACCACCGACTGCAGAACCAAGGTACGGTGGCACCTTACGTATCATTACCCCGATGGATCCCACTGTTCTTGGCTACCCGCCGCAGTCAGCCGGCAGAGCAACTTACTTTCAATACTGCGTCCTTGAAAGACTGGCGATATATGCTCCGGACGTGTGGGAGAGCCAGGATTATCAGGGTATTCTGGCCACGTCCTGGGAAGATACAAATGACATGAAGACCTGGACCTTTCACCTTAGAGAGGGTGTGAAATTTCACGACGGCACGCCCTGGAATGCCGAGGCTGCAAAATGGAACGCTGATCTCTTCATCGCGGCAGGTACTTCTGCAACGTTTAATGATGTGGAGTCAATAGATGTTCTAGACGAGTACACCATACAGTATAATTTCAATAATCCCAAGGGCACGTTTATGGTGGAAATAGCAACCGGTATTTATTACATATCTCCTACTGCCTATGAAGCTAACGGTGGCAAAGATTGGGCTATGCAGCATCCAGTGGGCACGGGGCCATTCAAGTTTGTTGAGGCTGTGCTGGGCTCACATGTGAAATTCGAAAGGTTCGATGATTACTGGGCCGGCAAGCCCTATCTCGAAGCTGTAGAATATCTCATCATACCGGACGCCACTGTTTCCAAGGCTATGATGGAGGCGGGAGAGGCTGATGTGTATGTTTACTCCGAGTTCAAGGAAACACTGGAAATGGACGCCATGGATGGCTTTTACGCCCGATATTGCAAGCACCATACCCCGGAAGGCATATGGCCGAGCGCTAAAGATGAGACCTCGGTCTTCTATGACAAGAAAGTGCGTGAGGCTATAGAATATGCCATTGACCGTGAGGCGATAGTTGCAGCAATTTCCCTCGGCAGCCCTGAAGTTGAAGTCATGTATCAGGCACCTATTCCCGGCGATCCGGCTTACCGCGAGGGCTGGGGAAGGAAGTATGATGTTGCGACGGCAAGACAGCTCCTGGCAGATGCAGGGTTGGAGGCTGGATTCGAAACCACCATCTACGTCCGCTCGATTACCGGGCGATGGGGTGACATGGCCGTCATGGTACAGTCCATGTTAGCTGAAGTAAACATCACAGCGAGTATAGAATTCATATCACCAGGGCAGTACATGACGTTTTTATTGAATGGCTGGCCGGAAGGCACCCTGTTTATTTCGGGCATTCCGAACGAACCTATATCTACCTTCGTAGCTATTCGTGATTACAGGTGTTCAGCCCCAGGAATTCCCAAGTGGAATTACAGCACGGTTACGACACCCGAAATGTGTGCTCTTCATGCTGCATTGGAAGCTTCAACCACCCAGGAGACCATCAGAGCTGCATATATTGCGTTATCCCACCAGGCAATGGACGATGCTGTAGGTATTTACATGATGGACTGGCCTGACACAGCCGTGTTTGCCGACTATGTTCACAGCGACTGGATATCATATAGTACCAAGGTTTGGAACGCGAATTTATGCTGGATGGAAGAGCATTAAGCGATAACTAAATAGGAAACAAGAGATTCACCCCCGGGTTATTCCCGGGGGTGAATTAGAACTGGCGTTAAAGAGTTATATATCCGGATTGGTAGTATATAAAGGTTTTCAAACTATCAAATAATGGATTATACCTGTTTTTTGATTACCAGAAAGCACGGAATAGTTAAAAGTGATCACATATATTATTAAACGTCTGATTCAGGCTGTGTTCATTTTACTCCTGTTAACCTTTATTGTTTACGGCGTAATGCGTTTTGTGCCCGGTGATCCGCTCCTGATGTATTTGGGTGCTACTGACATCCAAGCGCTTTCCCCGGAGGCGTTAGATCAGGCCAGGCAAGAGTTGGGTCTGGACCAGGGAATATTAGTACAATATTTCAAGTGGCTGGGCAATGTCTTCCAGGGAGATTGGGGGAAATCATTTCACTTTAAAGCGGATGTGCTTCTTCTTATCTCGCAACGTATGCCTGTAACTATTTATCTCGGTGTATTAGCCTTTTTCTTTAGTTCCACCATTGGGATTTCACTCGGAATAATCGCTGCCGTGAGACGGGGTAAATGGGCAGACACGGTGGCAACGCTGGCGGCAAACACAGCCATCACCATACCCATCTTCTGGCTGGGTATTATAATGATACTCATTTTCGGTGTTTCTCTAGGTTGGCTTCCAATCGCTGGCTTCACTTCACCATTTGATGATTTCTGGCTTAGCACTAAAAAGCTAATAATGCCGGTGATCTGCCTCATGATCGGTAGCATGGGCTCAAATGCGCGCCTGACACGGACTAGTATGCTGGAAGTTATCCGCCAGGACTACATACGCACCGCCTGGTCAAAGGGATTAAAAGAAAGAGTAATAATACTCAAACATGCCCTGAAAAACAGCCTTATCCCCGTGATAACAGTAATGGGCTTGCAGGTTCGTTTTATCTTCGGTGGCGCGGTGCTTATCGAGCAGGTATTTGCCATTCCGGGCATGGGCAGATTACTGGTGGATGCTACTTTTGGTAAGGACTATATGGTTGTTCAGGGTTGTGTGCTTGTCATCGGAATAATAGTTGTTTTAACGAACCTGATTGTTGATATCTCCTACGGTTGGCTTGACCCAAGGGTACGGTACGATTAATGGAGCGGAAACAATGAAACAGCGGCGAAAGCGCCAGGAAAAGTTCATGGAAGAACGCCCTCCAATGTCCGGGTGGCGGCGTTTTGCCAGAGTATTTTTCGGGCGTAAGGTAGTATTATTCGGGCTTATCGTACTGGCATTATATGTTCTCATAGCTATTTTTGCCGACTTGATAGCACCCTACGATTATAAGCAAATAAACCTGCAACAGGTCTTGGCTCAGCCTTCCGGCGAGCACCTCCTGGGCACCGATACGGCAGGTAGAGATGTGCTAAGCCGCCTGATCTATGGCATTAGACCCACTTTGATTGTTGGCAGCGCCACCATTTTAATAGCGGCAGTATGTGGCACTATTTTAGGTTTAATTGCAGGCTACTTCGGTGGTTGGATCCAGACGATAATCATGAGATGCATAGATGCGCTTATGGGATTCCCGATGCTATTGCTTGCACTTGTTATCGCGGCTGTGCTTGGCGGGGGAATGAAAAATATAATAATAGCCCTCGGCGTTGCCAGCATACCTACTTTCGCCAGGGTCATGTGTGCTCAGACTCTCATCATTAAGGAAAATGATTATATCATCGCCGGGCGGTCGTTGGGTTTTACTAATTGGCATTTGATGTGGAACCATATTGTACCAAACGCCTTTCCGCCGCTGGTAATTCTGGCCACCATGAACATAGGTATGGTCATTTTGATGGAAGCTGGCCTCAGCTTTCTCGGTATTGGAATTCAAGCACCCGATGCCGCCTGGGGCTCCATGGTTAGTGCGGGGTATAACCGTCTGACATCAAATCCTATGCTTTCCGTGGCACCCGGCATAGCTATTATGCTCATCGTATTTTCACTCAATATGGTCGGGGATGGTCTAAGAGACGCGGTTGACCCCAGACTCAGGGGCACCTTGTAACCATGGAGAATAGCATATTAGAGAGGTATAACGTTGGCTCTACTGACTGTTGAAAACTTAAAAACTTATTTCCATACGGATTTCGGCCTGGTAAAGGCAGTGGATGGAGTTTCCTACGAAATCAACGAAAAAGAGATAATCGGCATCGTTGGCGAAAGCGGATGCGGTAAATCTGTATCCCAGCTTTCAACGTTGCAGTTGATAACGAGTCCGCCAGGACAGATAGTAGATGGCAAGGTTATCTTCGAGGGGCGGGACTTACTCCAGTTCTCAGCCAATGGATCGGAAATGCGTTCTATCCGTGGTGGCCAGATAGCTATTATTTTCCAGGAGCCGATGACCTCTTTAAATCCAACATTGAGTGTCTTTCAGCAAATCGGCGAGATGCTGGAGCTGCACCTCAAAATGGACAAAGAAATGCAAAGAAAACACTCGATTGAACTACTGAAGCAGGTAGGTATCCCGGACGCCGAACGCCGTATTGATGACTATCCCCATCAATTCAGTGGCGGTATGCGCCAGAGAGTAATGATAGCCATGGCGCTCTCCTGTAATCCCAAGATACTAATCGCCGACGAGCCAACGACGGCTGTGGACGTCACCACTCAGGCACAGTTATTAGCGCTTATGCAGAATCTGGTAAACCAGTACAACACCTCACTGATTATCGTGACTCATAATCTTGGAGTTGTCGCCCGCTACGCCGAAAGGATTTACGTTATGTATGCCGGGCGTATTGTTGAGTCAGGCACTTGTGATGATATATTTAACCAACCGAAACATCCTTACACTATTGGACTGCTCAAGTGTGTGCCGAGGTTAGATGAGGCAGAAGGTACAAAACTCGTGCCTATTGAGGGACTGCCGCCTAACCTGATTAATATGCCTTCTACATGTGCTTTTCTACCACGCTGTCCCTATAGCATTGACAAATGCCGGGAGGAGGTATGGCCTCCACTCAAGCGTGTAAATGGACAATATGTTTCGTGTTACGTTGATACCCGACGCTGACAACAAGAGGTAAAAGGCTGGAGCTATTAATGGATGATGCACTTTTAATCGTCAAAGGCCTGAAAATGTATTTCCCCGTAACCAGGGGGTTATTACGGCGTAAAATTGCCGAAGTCAAAGCAGTTGATAATGTCAGCTTCGATGTAAAGGCCGGAGAAACTCTGGGACTTGTCGGGGAGACTGGCTGCGGCAAAACAACCACCGGTCGTTGTATCCTGCGGCTTTACCGCCCCACTGCAGGGCAGATTATCTTTGAAGGTCTTGATATCTCGTATCTTCATGAAAGTAAGATAAGGTCGATACGCCGCAAGATGCCCCTCATTTTCCAGGACCCCTACAGTTCTCTCGACCCTCGTCAGAGCGCGGGAAGTATTGTCGGCGAGCCAATCAAGTTTCATGGTCTGGTCAGCAACAAAAAAGAATACAAGGAGAGAGTGGCTGATCTTTTCCGCATGGTTGGGTTGAATCCAGACATGATGAACCGGGTCCCTCATGAATTCAGTGGCGGCCAGAGACAGCGTATTGGGATAGCGCGTGCACTGGCTTGTGAGCCATCCATGATAGTCTGTGATGAGCCTATTTCCGCGTTGGATGTTTCTATTCAGTCACAAATAATCAACCTTCTGGAAGAACTGCAGGATAGAGTCGAGGGGTTAAGCTACCTTTTTATCGCTCACGACCTCTCCGTTGTGCGGCATATCAGCAACCGTGTAGCTGTTATGTATCTTGGCCGAATAGTTGAGCTTACTGAATCTAAGAAGCTCTATGATAATCCTCTCCATCCTTATACACAGGCTTTAATCTCGGCTATACCTATACCCGACCGCGCCGTTGAGAAGCATCGCAAGCAGATTATCTTGAGGGGAGAAGTACCCAGCCCGCTTAACCCACCTGACGGCTGCCATTTCCATCCTCGTTGTCCAGTCGCTATACCGGATTGTAGCCAGATTCTTCCGCCGCTGGTCGACGTAGGTGACAGCCACCAGGTTGCTTGTATCAGGGTCAAACACTAATTATAAGTAGTGTTGAGATTTAAAAATCATCCTGTCTCGATGGTGGGGCGTTAGAGGACTCGAACCTCTGACACCCTGCGTGTAAAGCACTCTTGATAAAAGGCGGAGGCTGCTTGCCTCCTATTCTAAGTTTATTATAAATGCTTTTCCAAAAAGACGGCAACTTTTAAAGAATGCAACTGTGCGTAGCAGAATTTATTATGCTCTTATGCAGGCTACCTCGTGGCCATCACTGATAGTCCTCAAAGGCGGTACAGCCTGGCTGCACTCCGGGATAGCCATAAAGCAGCGCGGGTGGAAAGGGCAGCCGGGGGGCGGATTCAGCGGACTGGGCACCTCACCCTTGAGTATAATGCGTTCCCGTGTCTCCTCCACGAATGGGTCGGCGATGGGGATGGCCGAAAGCAAGGCTCTGGTATAGGGGTGGAGCGGGTTCTCATAAAGCACCCGTGATTTGCAGATTTCCATGATATGCCCCAGGTACATAACCGCCACGCGGTCGCTGATATGGCGTACCACGGAGAGGTCATGTGCAATGAAAAGGTAGCTTAATCCCTTGACGCTATCCTGCAATTCTTCCAGCAGGTTGATTATCTGCGCCTGGATGGAAACGTCGAGCGCGGAGATAGGCTCGTCGCAGATGATGAGGGAAGGGTCGCAGGCAAGGGCGCGTGCCACGCCGATGCGTTGTCGCTGGCCTCCGGAGAATTCATGTGGGAAACGGTCTACCATCGAAGGGTCCAGGCCGACGATGCGTAAAAGCTGCTCCACCCTGTCTTTGTATTCCCCCTTGTTCAATGCCATATTGTGAATTTTCAAAGGTTCACCAACAATGCCACCGGCGCTCTGGCGCGGGTCAAGCGAAGAATAGGGGTCCTGGAAGATAAGAGCTATATTCCGGCGGACTTCTCTCAATTTCTTTTCAGACATTGAGGTTATGTCTTCGTCTTCGAACAGGATTTGGCCTCCGGTGGCGCGGTAAAGACCGATTATACACCGGCCTATAGTGGTCTTGCCGCAGCCGCTTTCACCTACCAGTCCCAGGGTTTCGTCCCTCATCAGTTTGAAAGTTACCCCGTCGACGGCTTTAACATCGGCTACCTTGCGGCGTAACAGTCCGCGCACTACGGGGAAGTACATTTTAAGGTCTTTTACATCTAAGATCAGGTTATCCTGGTTCACTCTTTTTCTCCTTGGTATCGGCGTAGCACCTGATAAAGTGATTGTCGTTAACAGGGGTAAGCTCCGGCCAGGGGTCCTTGTAACACCGCTCTATCTTCCAGGAACACCTGGGCAGGAATGCGCAGGTGGTGGGCATATTGATAAGGTTAGGAGGTAAACCTTCGATGGGTACGAGCTTTCTGCCTTCCTCCTCATCAAGCCTGGGGATGCACTTAAGAAGTCCCATCGTATACGGATGGCGCGGCTTGCTGAAGATATCCTTCGTCGTGCCGGACTCGACAATGCGGCCGGCATACATGATATATATTCTCTCGGCATAACGGGCTACCACACCCAGATTATGTGTCACGATTACCAGTGATGCCCGGAAACGCTGCACCATATCCTTCATCATTTCCAGGAGCTGCGCCTGGGTGGTGACATCCAGCGCGGTAGTAGGTTCATCGGCAATAAGGATTCTGGGATCGCACGAAAGCCCCATCGCAATCATTACCCTCTGCCGCATGCCGCCGCTGAAGTTATGCGGATAATCATCGATACGTCCCTCTGCCGCGGGGATACCCACCATGCCCATAAGCTGAATGGCTCTTTTGCGAGCGTCTTCATTGCTCATTTTCAAGTGTAATACCAGCATTTCCGTTAGCTGCTGACCGATGGTTAATACCGGATTTAAAGAGGTCATGGGTTCCTGGAAAATCATGGCTATCCTGGCGCCGCGGATGGAACGCATCTCCGGACTGTGCTGCTTATACTTAAGAAGATTCTGTCCCTCGAAGATTATTTCGCCGCCGGTAATTTTACCCGGGGCGTTGATAAGCTGCATCACGGATAGCTGGCTTACCGACTTGCCACAGCCGCTTTCTCCCACCAGCCCTATGATTTCCTGCTCGTTGATATAGTAGGAAACATCATTTACTGCTTTAACGATACCGCTCTCTGTTTTAAACTGGGTTATTAAATTATTGACTTTTAATATTTCTGCCACGTTAAAATCCTAAAATTAGAGTATGCCTCTAAGTCTCGGGTCTAAAGCATCCCTCAACCCATCCCCCACCATATTGAAAGCAAAAACTACCAGCATTAAAGCCATGCCCGGCGCGAAAGAAAGAATCGGCATGACCATTAAATATTCCCGCGCATCACTGACCATGCTGCCCCAGGCTGCCGTCGGAGGGGTAATACCGATACCAAGGAAGCTTAAACCGGCCTCCGCCAGGATGGTAGCTCCCAGCATCATGGTTATCTGGACAATAATGGGAGATATACAATTAGGCACCACATGGCGCAACATCATGCGCAGGTTGCTGGCGCCCATGCTACGTTCGGCAAGAATATAGTCATTCTGTTTGACGGAGAGGACCTGCCCGCACATCAAACGAGCGTATCCGGGCATCAGGGCAATGCTCAAGGAAATAATTACATTTTTCATGCCCCCGCCTAATAAAGCCGCAATAACCAGAGCCAACAATATCATGGGGAAAGACATAAGGGCATCAATAAATCTCATGATAATAATATATATCCAGCCGCCGAAAAAGCCTGCTATCGTGCCCAGAGTAATACCGATGGTACAGGCAAAGAAGACGACGATTAAGCCTATTACTAATGATGTGCGTGTACCATAGATTATGCGGCTTAAGGTATCTCTGCCTATCGCATCGGTACCCAGCCAATGGGAGGAGGAAGGGTTCTGGAGTATAGCGGTGTAGTCCGGTTTATAGGGGTCATACGGCGCAATCCATTGCGCAGTAATCGCCACGAAAATGAATACTAGTATCACAACCATGCCGAAAAATACCAGTCCCCGGCTAAGAAATACTCTCCGGAAACGGCGCCACTCGCTTACCCTTGGAGCAGTCTCCGCCATTCCATTTTCTACGATACCGGTAGCAATTTTATCTGGCATTTAATTCACCGTTAATCATACCGAATACGGGGGTCTAACCAGCCATAGGTCAATTCCACCGCGAAGTTAATAAATACCACTGCGGCGGAGACGATAAGGACGATTCCCTGCACATAAGGATAGTCCTGATTGAGCACCGAAGTTACCGCCAGTCTACCCATGCCGGGGATATTGAATACCGTTTCAATTAATACCGTCCCCCCGACTATCATTGGTACAGCCATGCCGGCCAGGGTGACGATGGGTATCAGCCCGTTTTTCAGAGCGTGCCTGGTAATCACCCCGCGCTCTTTTAAGCCTTTAGACCAGGCAGTGCGGATATAGTCCTGCCGCATCACTTCAAGCATGCTGGAGCGGGTCTGACGGGCTATCGAGGCGATGGGGAATACCGCCAGACAAAAAACCGGCATGATAAGCTCTCTGGTATTCAGCCAGAAATCGGTAAATGGGGAGGTATAACCCATGACCGGCAGCCATCTAAAATACATGGCAAAAACGTACACAAGCAGTACGCCTAACCAGAAGGAAGGCACAGTAATCCCCAGGTTGGCTAAGGTGGTTACCCCGGTGTCCAGCCATGTCCCCCGTCTGACGGCGCTGATGATTCCCAGGGGAATTCCTATGGCTATGCCCAGGACAAAAGCCAGGACACCTATATGAAAGGTTATAGGTATGCGTCTGATGATTTCATCGGATACCGGTTCCTTCATAAGGATGGAGTTTCCTAAATCTCCACGTAGCAAATCGGATATCCAGCTGAAGTACTGCACAGCCAGCGGTCTGTCCAGGCCATGTTCGTGCCTGACATAAGCTATCTGCTCTTCGGTGAATGTCTCTGCACTGCTAGCCGTAAGTATCATGCGGATCGGGTCGCCGGGTAATAAGCGCATGGCTATAAAAACAAGAATACTGACAATCACCAGGACTATTATCGACTGGAGGAATCTACGTATTAAGAAAGATATCATCTAGGGTCTCTTTCCGTAACACCCAATCTATACTGCTATGCTCGCCCGGTTTTTGAGTATAGCTACTTTTCTTGAGCCGCTTCATGGATAATCGAAAACAGATGATATTCATATATGTTGGTATTGGATACGTTATTTAGTTTCAAGCGTATCAAACCTCGATATAAATATCAACCGCGAACCGTAGTAATACGTTTCAGTTATTAGCTATTTTTATACAGCGACAGGAGGCCGAGAAAGTGCTCGACCTCCTGTCGGATTTGCTTTAGGTCTATTTCTCCAACCAGGCTCTGGCATAAGTCCAGGCATTAAACGTTCCGAATGTAAGTAGACCGGAGTCCTGAAGTTTAGGCGAAAGGACGAAAACGAACGTGTTGTAAACCAGCGGTATTATCGTGCAATCGTCATAGAAAGCCTTGGAAATTTGCTGCAAAATCGTCGTGTCGGGGGCGGGTGCGGCCAACGATTGGGCGAATAAATCAGCATAGCTAGCCGGTTTTTGATTGCTCGGGAGATAGAACCCGGAGCTGCCGAAGAAGACGTTAAGAGTCGTATTATAGTTAGACCATTCGTTTATCGGCATATAGATCATAGAGTTGACCTGCGCCGGTTGAGTGGTAACGGCCTGCCAGGATGCCGGTTCCGGGAACTGCAAATCTACGTTGATATTGATTTCGCTCAACATTGCCTGGATGGCGATTACCGGGTCCCGGTTTGCGCCCGGCCCCACGAAAATCGTGGTATCGAAGCCTTCGGGATAATTACTCATCGCCAAATACTCCCGGGCTTTGGTCAGGTCAAACATACGGGGTTCGAGGCTGGCGTTATAAGTTTTAGTTGATGAGGAAGCCATCTGGTATGCAGGTTTATCAAAACCATAGCCGAAAGCACTGGCTAATGATTCGCGGTCGATGGCGTATTCGACTGCCAGACGCACGTTCAGGTCGGCGTAGGGAGAATCCGCGTTCTTGCTATCCGGCGCCAGCATGGTGGGGCCGCCGCTGCGGGTAATGATTGTAAAGTCCGTGCCGGCAAAACGAGAAGCCTGTTTGGTGGTCGAGTTTAACATCTCGGCGCCGCCTGATTTCATCAGGTTTTCACGGGTTGTCTCATCAGCCACGTACAGCAGCTGTATCTCGTCCAGGTAGGGTAGCTGGTTGCCATCTTCGTCTTTCTGCCAGTAGTTGGGATTCCTAACGGCGGTCAAAGAGACATCTTTCTGGTATTCCGTCTGCATAAAAGGACCGGTGCCTACCATATTAATTCTCATCCATTCGATACCATGCGTATCGTAAGCTGTCGGAGATACCATAAAGTAGTTTTCCCATGACCTTATCAGGTGGTTGCTCCACTTGGTATAGTTAACGCGGAGTGTATATTCATCGAGAACATCCCAGGACGCCCAGTAATTGGTCGTGCTGCCGAACATATTTGCCGTTTTATACATATTCAAGTTCCAGGCTATTGCCTCGGCATTACAAGGTGTCCCATCATGAAAGGTAACCCCGTGTCTTATATGAAAAACAACATTGACATTCCCGGTGGTGGTAACATCCCAGGTTTCCGCCAATTCACCTCCCATGGTGCCGTCGAGCTGTTCTTTGAGCAGGCGTTCCAGCACCCATTGCTGGGTGTTATAGGTGCCCAGGTTGCCTTCCCATTCGGCTCCGAGCGGGGCGCCCGGGGCGGCAATTTCAATGATTCTTAAAGTGCCGCCATATTTATTAACTGTTGCTGGTGTGGTGGTTGCAGGGGTGGTGGTGGTAGCCGGAGTGGTAGTTGTCGGCTTGGTCGTAGTAGCAGTTTCAGTTGTGCTACAGCCGGCGAGAACAGAAGCTAGTATTAGTAGAAATACCAGTGGTACCAATAACCTCTTCAAAATTTTACCTCCTTATTTTCTTTATGAATATGATTTTTCGGTGTTCTTTGAACACTGGTTCTGAATTTAATATGATACTTCCAATAAAATCTACAGTAATATTTGAAAATAGTCAAATATTTCTGTGTATGTATGTACTAATATTTCGCTAATAGGCTCCATAAAGTGGAAAAATCTATTTTCGAGCTATCGCGTTGTATCATTATAGCACTAATGTCAACTAGATACTAAAACAGTTCTGCGATTTTATAAAAGATAAAGAAGCGGTAAAATCCTGTTGCACGCCTACTTTAATAGATAGAGTG
>Ga0154618_174_pt1 | contig 16337 bp, 16 predicted proteins | sample Rifle2008BG13ft_FD_116047 | JGI IMG/M metagenome (GOLD analysis project Ga0154618, IMG submission 116047) | Chloroflexi bacterium RBG_13_51_52 | reverse complement strand
CTAATTCAGTAGTAGCAGTTATCGGCGGTCAATCCGATAGAGAGCTGGAATACAAAGAGAAATGCCTGCGGGCTATTACAGAGAAATCGGGCGGCAAGTTCTACCCCAATCTTAACGACTCCCGGGCGCTGGCAAGGGCGTTCGCCGACATCATGTGGTCGAACGGGGTGAACCTGCGCGCCACCGGCGACTTTTTACCGTCGTCGTCAAGTCCCGACGGATCGCCGGGCATGTTAAAGGACCTGGCGTTGAAAGAGGGCGAGGTCAAGAGACGCTACGAGCAGGCGGGAGCCTTTTTAGCGCTGGGCTCCGGCGCCAGGATGGTATCATGGCGACCGGAGGAAAATTTATCCATCGGGGCGCAGGGAATTTCGACTGCCCAGTACGACCCCTACGACCCGGCATCGCTTAAAGCCGCCCGCGACTTTATAAACGAGATATTCGACCCGCGCGGCAATTTCAACAGATTCGGCGTTCCATCAAGAGGAGGCTGTCTTCAGATTGAGCCGTCCACGCATATCCACCAGAACTGGGGCCCGCTTTATGATAACTACGATATGTGGCTGAGGAAGATAAAGAAAATGATCGACCCCAACACCGTTGGCGACTGGACGGCCTACATTCCACCGGAATATCCCGATTATACCAAGGACGGAAATTACGTACTGCCTTCGTACGGAAAAGACGAGAAGCTGTAAAGAAACGACAGCATGGACAGAAGAGAAAAAGACCTGACCAAGGGCAGCATAACCAGGAATTTATGGTCGCTGGCCTGGCCGATGACCGTAAGTACCAGTATTATGACGTTGGGTCCTTTCATCGATGCGATATGGATAGGGAAACTCGGCACGGCTTCCATGGCCGGTGTAACCGTTTCCGGCACCGTCGTCATGCTAATAAATTCCCTGATAATGGGTCTTTTCACCGGATTGAGGGCTATGGTTGCCCGCTTCGTGGGGGCGGGCGATAAAGAACAAGCCAACCATGTATCGCAGCAGGCTTTCGTTATCGGTGCCGTTCTTTCACTACTAATGGCCATTATAGGTCTCTTTTTTGCAGAGTCGATATTACGCTTATGGAATCTCGAGGCGGACGTTATCGAAGCAGGCGCCATTTACATGCGCATCGAGTTGATAGGCACATTCACGATGTCTTTCGGCTTAATGGCACAAAGCATCATGTACGCCTCCGGCGATTCCAAAACGCCGATGATAATTAGCATCGGCACCCGGATTTTCCACATCATCCTCTGTCCCCTGCTAATTTTCGGATATGCGGGATTTCCCGAACTCGGCGTAACGGGGGCAGCCCTTTCGACCGTCATTTCGCAGGGCATTGGCGGGGCTATCGGGTTATGGATATTATTCACGGGACATACGCGGCTTAAGATAACGCTGAAAAATTTCAACTTCGACTGGAGTATTATCTGGCGGACTGCAAAAATCGGTATACCTGCCTCGCTAGGCGGTATACACATGAATGTCGGCAATATTGTTTTCATGTGGTTTATAGCTCCTTTCGGGACACTGGCGATTGCCGGGCATATGCTCGTTTCCAGAGTCGATATGCTGATACTGATGCCCGCCATGGGGCTGGGCTCGGCGGCGGGGATACTGGCAGCCCAAAACCTGGGAGCGCTGCAGCCGGAGCGTGCGGAAAAAACAGCCTGGACAGCCATAAGCATATTCACGGGCGTCATGTTGCTTTTTTCCATAGCGGTCTGGATATGGGCAAACAGCATCGTACGCCTTTTCAATGCCGAACCCGAATTGATAGAAATGGCGAGTACGTTCCTTAAAATACAGACGGTCAGCTATATGTGCAACGGACTGATGATGGTCATGATGAGCGTAATGAATACCGTGGGAGATACACTAATAGCCTTCATCATCGACCTGGTGACAATGTGGGGAATCAGGGTACCCCTGGCATATTTCCTGCCAGGCATCGCCAATCTGGGAGTTTACGGCGTACGCTGGGCGCTGGTGGCTGACACTGTTTCATCGGCTATCGTTTTCATTATTTACTTCAGGTCGGGGCGGTGGAAGAGGAAGAAGATATAGCCACCCCTCAGTATCAGTCTCTCCCCATACACTTTTTCCAGCGATTATTATCAAGCAAGCCGTAAAGAGGGTATAATATCATATATGAAGAGCCCCATTTTTTATCAGCGGCGGACGAAAATAGTCTGCACCATCGGGCCGGTATCCGGCTCCACAGCAATGATACAGCGACTGATTAAGTCCGGCATGGACGTCGCGCGGCTCAACCTTTCGCACGGCACGCTCGAAGAGCATGCCAGCTACATCTACAATGTCAGGGCACAGAGTAAACGCACAGGAATAAATGTTGCCGTATTAATCGACCTGCCAGGACCTAAATACCGTATCGGCCGGCTTGCCGGGGGCCAGGTAACTTTAAAAAGGGGCAACCTGATACACCTTACAACCGAGGATGTGGAAGGCAACTCCTCTCTATTGCCGGTGACCCTGCCCAACCTCCCGCAGGATATAAAAAGTGGAGACACCGTTCTTCTAGATGACGGCGCGATGCAATTAAAGGTCCGGGGAATAGACGGCACCGGGATAAAATGCCGGGTGACAGTGGGCGGGCTGCTTAAACAGGGGCGCGGGCTGGTGGTGCCGGGTATGAAAATATCCGTATCCTTCATCACCGATAAACTTCAGGAAGACATACTTTTCGCCATCAAACAGCAGCCGGATTTCCTGGCGCTATCCTTCGTTACCAGCACCGACGACATCAACAGCGTCAAGGCAATATTACGCGAGAACAAAGCCAATATACCTATCATCGCGAAAATAGAGCGCGGCGAAGCGGTCAAGAATTTTAACAGCATCCTGGCCACCTGTGACGGCATTATGATTGCCAGGGGCGACCTGGGGGTGGAAATACCCCTGGAAAGGGTCCCGCTGATACAAAAAGACCTTATTAAAAAATGCAACCGCGCCGGCAAGCCGGTAATAACCGCTACCGAAATGCTGGAATCGATGATTAATGAAGTGCTGCCCACGCGCGCCGAGGCTACCGATGTCACCAACGCCATCTTCGACGGCACCGATGCCGTAATGCTTTCCGCCGAGACTTCCATAGGCAAATACCCGATAGAGGCCGTTAAGATGATGGCCGGTATCGCCAGAGCGGCGGAAAAGAAGCTCCCCTACGAGCAGATACTGGCGGAAAGACGAAACTGGCTGAAGCGCGAGACAGACGAACTCATCAGTTATAGCGCCTGCCAGACAGCACACAGTTTGCGAGCTGCAGCAATCGTTGCATTTACGCAGTCCGGCAGCACTGCTATACGTATTTCCAGGTACCGACCCAGCGTACCTACCCTAGCATTGACGCCGGACAAAACCGTTGCCGGAAAGCTGCTGCTTTACTGGGGCATACATCCTCTCCTGATAGTAGAACCGACATCGGTCGACGCATTGTTTGCACTCGGCACCAGGCTTGCGCGGGAGCAGGGAATAGCTCGACCGGGCGACCTGATTATCATCGCCGCCGGTTTACCCATAGGCCAGGCCGGTTCTACCAACATGCTTAAAGTGGAAACGGTTACCGGATAAACAGGATAACCGCGAGGTATTTCCTTGTTGTCTGGAATATCTGATGATATAATCAAAACCGGAAGGGAGATTATTATGAGTTCAAAAAAGCTGGACTATTCCATATTCGACAAATTCAAATTCGAACGCAAGCCCGTGGGCGTTAAGTACTCCATGGAAAAACCGGAAGGAATCAAACCCACCAAGAAAAACCTGGCTCTCTGCGAGCTATTCAAGGAAGCGCAGACCAGCCAGCCGTTTTACGTCAAAAATGTTCAGTGCGGCGAGCAGGTATTGGGTATCACGGAGTTTCCGCCGCTAATGTACAGCGGGCAGCTAGGCCCTTTGTATGCCATGTTTAAGACCCCCGGCGCTAATAGAAGAATCTACGATTATGTCCCGACTTTACCAAAGGACTCTGTTAAATATATCACCCACGCTTCTATCGACAAAATGAACTTCGACCCGGATTTGTTAATCTTCACCGCCAGTCCCAGCCAGGCGGAGATTCTATTAAGAGCCAGCAGCTACTCCGACGGGAAGATGTGGAACGCCAAGGGGACCACCTGCCTTGCCTGCGCCTGGATATACGCTCATCCCTATTTAAGCGGAGAAATGAACTACACCATCAGCGGACTTGGCTTCAGCATGAAAGCCCGCGGGGTATTGCCCGAGGGTTTAATAATTATCACCTTTCCCTTCGATGCGATATCGCCTCTCATAGAAAACCTCAAGGAAATGGACTGGGACCCTTTCTGGTTCCATCTGGGAAGAGAAGGGTTCATTAAAGAGGTACCGAAGAAAACCGCCGCACTGCTTAAAAAATTCGCCGAATAATATAGTGACAGTTGAACTTCACTAAACAAAAACGGCACTAGATTTTGTATTTCCAGTGCCGTTTGTTTTTTAACACTAAAACTAGGCTATATTGATACCCGGTAAAACTGCCCCCTGCTTGACAAGGGTTTTCTGCAGGGTTTTATAATCAACCTTTCGCGGGCTGATACCCTGCTTTATGGCTAATGCAGCGGCTGTACCGGCTGCCTCACCCATAGCGCAGCAGTGCGGTATCAGGTTCATGCTATCATTGGCGATTTTATCCGACGAGAAGCTGCGACCGGCTACCAGCAGTCCATCCATTTTCACAGGCACTAAAGCACGGTAAGGGATATAAGCGCAACCGCCGCTGCCGCCGGGGGCAATCTTGGGAATGACGGCGATAGTATCATCGAACTTCCTGCTGGAATTCATATCTTCTGCAGTAACGATATGTTCTCCCACCAGCCGGCGGCTGCCCCGCGTGCCAGTCTGGGAAGCCGTATCGAGGATAAAACTGTTTTCAAAGCCGGGAAAATTCTTTTTCATGAACTCGAACCCTTTACGCATCATCCTGCGTACGCTGACTTCCAGCTTGGTAAGGTCGTCGACATCGGTCGATTTTAAACCGGGTATCCAGTTATTCACCCAAACAACATCATCCCGGTGACCGGCGATAGGCAGGAAAAACGTCCCGGCAGCTTTAGCCAGCTCCCCGGAAAGCTCCTGGGCTTTTTTAGGGTCTTTTTCTCTGAAATCATTGTACTTCTTGAAATCACAGTTGCCCACGCGGAAGACCAGCGCCAGCATGGAACTCCTCAACTTGGCATCAAGGGCGCCATCGAACTCCACCCCCGCCGTAGGTAAAAGGTCAGCATCTCCGGTACCGTCGATTATGACTTTACCCAGCACCGCCTGCCGACCGGACTTACTTTCAAAGATTACTCCCTTAACCGCGCCTTTTTCAACAATCGCCTGCGTACCCCAAGAATGTAATGAAAGCTTTATTTCCGCTTCTTCCACCATATCATTCAAGATGCATTTAAGCATTTCCGGGTCCACCGTCCAGGTAAGCCTGATTTTACCATCGACAATGGCGGAGAAGTGGTTCTTCCAGCGTGCAAGCACCCTGGGGTCGCTCGAGCCCACCTCATCAAGTGTCGGTCCGACCATGCCACCGGGGATTTTCGCCAGCCTGTTCATCCACTCCAAGCAGAGACCGGCTATTTGCGGCTCTTTTCCGCCATCACTCATGTGCGGAATAAGAATAACCAGTCCGCCGCTAGCCATGCCTCCGAGGTGACCGTACCTCTCGATAAGAACGGTCCTGGCACCGTTACGGGCGGCAGCCACAGCCGCCGAATGCCCACCCGGACCGCCGCCGACAACGACAACATCAGCTTCATGGCAGACTTTGATATCACGAGACGGTTCCTTGAATGTTTTATTAATTGAATCGGCTGTCATGATAATTTCCTCCTTGATATAGAAATACTACTGGTTTATTAAATTATATTATTCAAAGGCATATAGCTTTCCATCGTGAGAACCGATGTAAACTACGCCGTTACCCACCGCAGGTGAAGAGGTGATTTCGTCTCCGGTTACAACTTCCCACAGTTTTTCACCGGTAGCTCTATCAACAGCATAAAGATGCCCGTCCTGGCTGCCGATATAAATAACCGTGCCGGCAACCGCAGGTGAAGATGCGATATCACCGTTTGTGGAAAAAGTCCACTGAACCTGGTGAGTAGTGAGGTCTATCGAGACCAGATTGTTTCCGGCGCCGAGATAGGCATAATTATCTACGATAGCCGGAGAAGAAACTGTCCTTATATTCCACCCTAATGAAACGTCCCAGAGAAATCCGGAGGGTCTAGGGGGACTTGGAGCCAAACCATAGATGTAAAGAGCATTCCAGTACACCTTGACTATGTTTTCCCACAACCAGTTTTTAGCTTTAATATCAATAGCGTAAAAATAATTTGAGCCGTCAGTGAAATAGGCAACGCCATCCTTCACTGCGGGAGATGTGATAATAGAATACTTTGTTTCTAATTGCAGGCGCGCGCTACCGGTTTTAGCGTTAAAACTGTAAAATGTACCGTCGACGGAGCCGACGAGCAAAATACCTTCAGAAACTGCCGGCGCCGATATTACATTATGGTCGGTACCGGCTTTCCAGAGCTCTTCTCCGGTAGCGGCATCTACGGCATAAACATGATGGTCATCACATCCAAAATAGACCACACCGTCAGCCACTGCCGGAGACGACCTGATGGCATAAGGCACGGAGAATGACCAGCGTTTCTCTCCGGTACTGGCATCCAGCGCATAAAGATTGCCGTCATTGGAGCCGCAATAAAGCACTCCGCCAACAATTACCGGTGATGATTCCACCCAACTGTCCGTTTTGAATGCCCACAGCTTTTCGCCCGTCGTGGCATCTAAAGCATAAATATTCCCGTCCCTGGAACCGACATACACCATACCATTGACAAGCGCCGGTGATGAATGGATGGGGCCGCCGGTAGCAAACGTCCACTTCAACGTTCCTGCGGGCAACGTGCTATTTGTCCCGGCATTACCGGTATGTGCCAGGTCGCGGCGGAACATCGCCCACTCACCTTGCTGTGGAGTTGATTGGACATCCCCAGATACCCTGACGATTATATCGGTACACTGGTTTACCACAAAGAAAGCGATTACCAGACAGAAAACGCCTAATACAGACAATAAAACCAGACGCCGGCGTCTACTAATTACCCGCTTTCTCTCATCTAATATCTCACGTTTCTCAACCATATCTTACTACTATAAAAATAATATTCCGTATGAGCTTGTCAAGTCAATAAAACAAGCTTTCCCAGGTACCAATGATAGATAAACCGGGCTTTTAACTTTTACCGATGAGTAATAATGTCATCCGACAGCGGGCGAGGAACACGTACAAAAAAGGTTGTTACTACTGCTATCGCCGCCATTATCAGAGCTGTGATAAAAGCGATATCATAGCTTAAATATCTATCAAATACCCAGCCGTAATAAACCGGAGAAAACAGGCCCATCGGGGCAAGAAATGCTATCATCGTACCGAGAATCGCTCCAAAAGCCTTCCTCCCAAAGTAGCGACCCAGTATGAGGATTACCAGAGGCGTCATTGCCCCGGAGCTTAATCCATGACACGCCAGCAATACATAAACCGAAAATATACTCCGGCTAGAAAGGAAAGTGCTGATTCCGATTACCTGCAGTAAAAACGCCCCGACCAATAAGAGCTGGATATAGCGTTTGGGAACACGGTCGGCAACCATACCGCCGAAAAACCTGGAAGGGATAGTAAAGAAGATCATCAAGCTCATCATACCGCCTGCCGCAGCCTCGTCAATGCCGATATCCGTCAAGAAGGGGAAAACATGCACATTGAAACCGCCGGCGATGAAGTTATGCACGGTAAAACCGATCATCAGCAGCCAGTAGGTACTGGTCTTTAGAGCCTGCTTAAAAGTGTATTCCGTTTCCTGCAAACTCGAAGCGTAGCTGACGCCCCTTTCTATCATTTCTTCTCTACTTTTTTCCTCGCCGGGGCCAACCTCCGCGCCATCAGGCATCAATCCGTAATATTCGGGGCGATGGGGTTTTACCAAGATGTAGGCAAACGGGATGCTGGCTAATATAATAAAACCCCAGATGAGACAGGTGAAACGCCAGTCCCTGACATCTTTAAGCCAGGTAATCGCCTGCAAGACAACGATACCGAAAATACTGATGAGGGCAAACTTGATACCCATGGCTAATCCCCGCCGCCGTATGAACCAGTCGTTAATCATCTTGTCACAGGCGACAGTCAATCCGATATTCAGCCCGAGTCCTATCAAAGCCCCCCAAACAATGTAATATTGCCAGACCTGGGTGATATAGTACATAAGAATCATGCCGACGCCGGCGACGAAAGTGCCAATAATGACAATCCACCTCGGGCCGAATTTATCCGATAGCCAGCCTACCAGCGGCGAGGTGATACCGCCTTCAAGGCGTCCCATACCTGCCGCCAGCGATGTAAATGCCCGGTTCAACTCCAGTTCGCCAGCAATATCCTTAAAGAACACGGAGATACCGTAGGTATTGAAACCATGCCCCAAACCGGAGACAGCACCGATGAAGAGAACAGACCACCATCCGGTGAAGATACGGGGTTTTAAGCTTTTTCTTTCAAGCAAAAGGACCGCCTCTTTTCGAGAGAATAAATTAGAAAACCGAATTAACGGAGCTATTACAGTTTATACTTTCGCCAGAGCAGCTACATCCAGATTGTGTTCCCAGGGGCTGCGGGAGACGTGCATAATAACATAGGTACTCGTCCGGGTAATATCCGGGATATTGGCGATAACATTCTTGACAAACTCGTCGAACTCGTGGGGCGTGTGGAAAACAAAAAGCCCGATGATATCATAATTGCCGGTGCATCCGCACAGGTAATAAACATTGGGGTTTTTTATCAATAATTGCTCTACCTTTTCGGCGGTACCTACTTTTACCTCGATACACATTATACACATGAAATTCAATCCCAACCGTTCGGGGTTGGGAATAGCGCTTATTTTCATGGTATTGCTACCTATCAGGCTCTTCACTCTATTGCGTATGGTCCCTTCTGAAACCTTGAGTTTCCGACCGATTTCACGGAAACTCTGCCGCGCATCGTCCTGAAGCTCCCTGACTATTTTCTGTCCGAGTTCATCCAGCATATCATACCTCCTGAAAAAGACCGGGCGAAATAATTAATGCTACTATACGCATTTTTGCATAAAAATGCAAATTTAAAGAAAACATGCGTAATATATCACAGATATTTATAACATAAGGCTAAACCCTGCGTATCCCTATGAACGTACGCTTAATTATCTTCCCACCATTGACCGAGAAAGAATATTGCAGAATCATCTTTAGAGAAATTGGGGTGGTGGCAAAGAAAGCCGGCGGGGAAATAGTCGGGCGTGATATTACGGTTATTTGTCCCATCGGAATTCATAATGTAAATATGGTATTTACCCTGGCCATCAATAGCCGCGACAATATAGGTCAGTTCTTCACCCGAGTGCGACCAGTTGGCCAGTCCCTGCGAGTATCCGCTTGATGTTAGACGAGTCTCCCCCGTTCCATCGGGATCGATGGTGAAAATATTGTAACCGCCGTGAGGGTCATCCGTATTTTCAAGTCGCTCGAAAACGATTTTACTGCCATCGGGACTTAGCCTCGGGTCGTAGTCGCCAGCGGGCAGATTAGCATTCCCCCACCTCCCCTTATCCGGATAGTCGGTAACCTGCACCGGCTGCGTGCCGTCATCTTGCATAATCCAGACAGCAGACTGCGAAGTAAAAACAATGCTGTTCCCCACCCAATTAATATCCGCGTCATGGTCGCCGGAATCATACAGTTTTTCCATGTTTTTACCGTCGGCATCCATCACATAAATATCCAGGTCTTTATCCCGCCAGGAAAGAAAGGCGATGCGCGCGCTATCGGAAGACCAGACCGGATAGAGGTCCCAATAATCGTTATCCGTAATTTTTATGAGATTCTTTCCATCTGTCCCGACGGAATAGATTTCCGTTTTCTCATCTCCCTGACTTTTTAGTTTTTGCGCGAAGACAAATTTGTCCCCGCTATTACTCAACTGTAATCCTGAAGGAACACTATCAGCAGGAAAGCTGTAAACCAGGCTTATATCCTGTGTGTCGATGTCTAATCTATAGATACCCCAGGCTGTATCATGGGGCACGGTCCTGACCTGCTGGGTAGTTTGACTGCTTTCCTGACATCCTGTGAAAAAGCTTGAAGACAATAACGTCAGGATGAATAGGACTATTACAACTATCGTTCTTTTAACCATAATAAATATCATGACTTTATCATTGCCAGCATCATTTTGAAGCGGTGTATAGCTTTCAACGCATGGGGCTGGTTGGCCGGCATGATGACCATCTCTCCCTGTTTTACTGTAAGGGGCTTACCGGATATAGAAACCTCGGCCTCACCATCGAGGATATAGACCATAGCATCGAAGGGGGCAGTATGCTCGCTTAATCCCTGCCCTTTATCAAAAGCGAAGAGGGTTATAGTGCCAGCCGGTTTATCAATTATCGTCCGGCTAACGACAGAGCCAGCCTGGTATTCCACCAAGCCAATCATCGCCGCCACCTTCCCCGATAAATTTTCTGATTTCATGTTCACTCTCCCCTTTAGCTTTTTATTTATTATACTTTAAAATTGACCGAAAATTCAGAATAGGACTATAATCACATAATCCATCGCGATAATATCACATAAGGAGATTATATGCCGGAAAGAAAATACGCCCAATACGTTATTACAGAAGATATACGCCCCAAACAACCACCGCCCGCCGGGTTCTTGAAAAGGCTGGAAGACCAGAGAAAAGCCGGCAATTATACGGATTCCGCCCATGTGCTTTCCCTGAACGACGCTGTAGCCAGGGGAGCTTTATATTTCGATGCGGTGTGGATGGTTGCCAAGCACGGGGAACCCCCAACGAATATCGAAATTGCACACAGCCATGACTTCGATGAGATACTGGGCTTTTTCGGGAACTATAAGGGAAGCGCGCGGGAGCTCGGCGGAGAAGTGGAAATCTGGCTGGAAGACGAGCAGTATATCCTTAACAAAAGCACGATTGTCTTCGCCCCGCGGGGACTATCGCATGGACCCATATCTTTCCGGCGAATCGATAGCCCCATCCTTTTCTTTACCAGCGGGAACGGCACTTCCTACACACGGGCGACCGGCAAGGAAGACTAAAAGAGAACACCGGAGGTTAATATGGAAAAAAGACGACTGGGTAAGACGGAGCACATGAGCAGCATCCTGATATTCGGGAGCTTTGCTTTGTTCCGCGTCAGACAGAAAGAGGCAGATGCTGCACTGGAAATGGCGCTGGAAAACGGCATCAACCATATCGATGTCTCACCGCTTTACGGAGATGCGGAGAAACACCTGGGTTCATGGTTTAAAAGGAACGGGAAAAAGTTCTTCCTGGGCTGTAAGACGGCGGAACGGACTAAAACCGGAGCCTGGGAAAGCCTGAAACGTTCCCTCGATACTCTGAAAGTCGACCGTTTTGACCTGTTCCAGCTTCATGGCGTCGATGATATTAAAACCTTGAATACAGCCCTCGGTCCGGGAGGTGCCATGGAAGCTATCATGGAAGCCAAAGCCCAGGGACTGTTACGCTTTATCGGTATCACCGGGCACAATCCGCCCCTACATAACCAGGCTTTGAAACTTTTTAACTTCGATACGGTGATGTTTCCCCTGAACCGGGTACACGCCGCCCACCCTACCGACTGGAATGACTTCAAACCATTACTAAAAACCGCCCGTCAAAAGGATGTGGGTGTCATGGCTATAAAGTCGGTAGCCAAGCGCGCCTGGGAAGGGGCTAAAGCAAGGCAGCACCCTTACAATACCTGGTACGAACCGTTTGACGAGCCAAAGGAAATAGAAAAAAGCCTCCGGTTTACGCTTAGCCAGGACATCACCTCTGCCGTAATGCCGGGGGAACTGCAGCTCTGGCCAATGATTTTAGATGCGGCAAAAAGGTTCAAACCATTAAACGAAAGAGAGCAACAGGAAGCGATGTCTCAAGTAGTGCAATATCAGCCGCTGGCCGGTCCCCGGATGGACTAGGATAAAACAGCAATCCGTTTAATTTTTCCGGCTGTTTACCCTGGCGAATGACAGCTTTTTCCACGTAAACATACCGACAGCAATTACGGCTACAAGCCCACCAATCATGTAAAAATACGGCATCAATATAGCTATTTTATTTACAGGGTTGACCCGCCCGCCGACAGTTACCAGTGCGGGTGAAATAGTAATACGGGCGTAGCCCAGCGCGTAATTACCGGCCGCATCCGTGCCGTTGTACCACATTTTAAGCTGGGCAGGCTCACCCTGACCGTTGAATCCGCCGGCATCATATAATACCCTGGGCGTGTATGTCCTGGTTGAGCGCCAGGGAACGCCATCATTCCTGTGCATGATTGGATTGCCGGTGTACTTAGTCCAGGTAATGCCGTCGTTCGACTGGGCGTATCCTATGCCTTCATGACTGGCTGTTTGACCACCGGAATACCACATATGGTAGATACCGTCTATTTTTTGGACCGAGCAGAAGGTAGCATAATTGGAGTCCCACGTAGTACCACCCCCATGAGCCAGCACCGGCGTGGTACCCCCATTATAGCCCTGCCACTGCTTGCCATTGGCGCTGACAGCGATGCCGATATCCTCGAGACCACCGGTAGTCCCGTCGTAGTACATGACGAACTTGTTTTGCCATACGGTCGCAGCATCCACAGGCGCTACGATTGTCGCCGAACCGGCTGGATTATAAAAGACTTCACACGGTCCGTAAGAACCCCCGTTCCAATTCCCCGAAATTCCCGTTATTACCGTTGTGCCAACTTGAGTAATGGGGGCGTCAAAAGTCCAGTTTATTCCGTCGTTTGATTCCGCCGTCCTGATGGCATTAATCGAGTATAGCTGGGTGGAGTTCCAGTACCAAGCCATGTATTTGGTGCCTATCCATTGAACAACAGCGTGGCGGGCGTTGGTCAGACCGGCTAGCGAAGTACCAGATGCCCAGCTGATGCCATCCACAGAAGATGAATATCTCGTCCCAGAGCCGTCATCATACCACATTTTATAGGTCGACCCATCGAAGATAATGCTGGGATAGTAGACTCTTTCTACAGGGTCGAAGACCGGATTCGCAGGATATTCCTGCCAATTGATGTACTGCGGGTTTGAGGCGTTAGCCGGCTCTGGGGCGGCAATAAACAATGCGGCTGTTATAACAATAGCAGAGAGTAAAGAAATACCAACTCTTAAGCAGGCATTCCGAGAGATATTCAATGACATATGTTTTTTTCATCACACCATTTCTCTAGTCTTCTCAAGTCTCGCTATCTTTAATGCTATCTGCCTGATATTAAATTCCCCGTAAAAATCAATAAGGATTTGATATGAATACGTAAAATATTGATAAAATATCCTAAATTATTCATAATGAGCCGCGTCAAAGGCGGTTATCCGATAATATCCGCTTCTCTGCGTTTGACAGACCCGCACGGTTGTGATAATTTTTAGAAAAAAGAGGAAGTTAGAAGATGGTCCGTCTTGAAAAAGTAAGCGAAGAAGAAAGAAAAATGCTATTAAGTCTGCCCTGCCCCTCCTTTGAATCGAACCCCTGGGTTGGCGGTCCGCCTTTACGTGAACGCCGACTGGCTATTATCACCACGGCCGGACTTCACATGCGCGATGACCGCCCCTTCCAGCTCGACCCGAATGATTTTTACCGTGTCATTCCCGGAGACGTACGTCCCAACGACCTGGTAATGTCCCATATCGCCGCCAGCTTCGACCGCTCCGGTTTCCAGCGGGACTGGAACGTTGTTTTCCCTATCGACCGCCTGCGTGAGATAGCACGGGATGGCATTATCGGCAGTCTAGCTGATTTTCATTATTCGGTATCCAGTGCCCACCGGGGGGAAGAGTTAAAAGCGCCGGCATATGAAATCGCCGGTCTTCTTAAGAAAGACGGGGTAAATGCCGTCTTGCTCCTGCCCGTTTGACCGGGCTGCACGAGCGCCGTCGGCGTTCTAAGCCACTACGTAGAAGAGGCCGGTGTCCCTACAACCGGTATCAGCCTTATCCGGCCTCACACAGAAACCATAAAACCGCCCCGGGCACTGTGGGTGCCATTCCAACTGGGCCGACCCCTAGGCGCCCCGGATGACCCCGCTTTCCAGCGGAAGGTGCTTATCTCCGTCCTCGAACTCCTAGAAGCTCCAGCAGGACCGATGTTGCAGGACTTCCCTGAAGATGAACTGGAAAATAATGAGATAACGGTACTATCCTGCCCGGTCAATTACAGTCGAGCCACATTTGAAGACGGCACAACCGACCCGTTGCTTTCATCCTTCCGACGCGAAATGACTGCCATGCGCCCCTGGTATGACATGGCTGTGAAAAAACGCCAGCGCACCACGGTGGGTGTCAGCAGCATAAGCCTGGAAAAACTGCCGGACTTTCTTTACGCCTTTGTTAAAGGTGAGGAAATTTCAAATCCCCGACAGGACATCTCGCTGGCATATACGCTTAAACTGGCCGCCGAAGACTTAAAAGCATACTATATCGAAGGAGTAACCTCCCAGCCAGGGCAGGCTAACGCTTCCGCGAAGCTGCTCCAGGACTGGTTCTGGGATGAAACGGTAGCCGGAGAAGTGCTTCTTGCTATTAAAAAAACCTGTGAGTCCAGCCCGGATAAGACGCTTAACATGATGGGCGCTCATTTTATCGTCCCGGGCGATGTTGCCCGCCGGAAGGCTAATTAAGTTTTACGTAGAATTTGAATATTATCAGTTATATTTAATATTCAGCAGTACCCTTCTCACCCATAAATTGCAGGACAACCTGCCGGTTCCGGGTGCGGTTATCAAACTCAACCAGGATTATCTGCTGGTATTGCCCCAGTATCAACCTCTTGTTGACCAGCGGAACCACCAGAGACGCACCCATTAATGAAGCCCGCACGTGAGAACAGGCATTATTTTCTTCCCAGAGAAACTTATGCGTATATACCAAATCCCTGGGGACAATACGCGACCACATGTTTTTAAAGTCGGAAAGCAAGCCTGCCTCATATTCGATAGTACCGATGGCGGCGGTGGTACCGGGCAGGAATACCGTCAAAATCCCGTTAGCAACGTAAGACTCAACAAGGTGCTGTTGCACTTTAGGGGTAATGTTATAGATAGCAACAAATCCCTCCTCGGCCGGTGCATTCGTGTCTACTTTTACTGTTCTCGTCACGATAATCATCTTCACCTCCGTAAAAGTGTAATGCTTTATCGACAGCTATTAAATTTACCAAACACGACTGCAAAAATAACTATTATGCAGGTTTCTTATCCGGCGGAGGCGCTCCCTGCGGCGGCGCCGATGGCGGCGGACCCTGTTTTGTCTGGAGAGGCTTGCAGATAATTTCCGTGATATGCAGGTCAGCCAGATGCGTTGAGGTTGTGGCGAGGGCAACCACTGCCGTATCCGCTCCCCTTCCCGAACCGCTTACCACCACAACCTGCTCCCCGATATCTACATGGCCACCGTCGGCAGCCATCAAAAGAATTTCTACACAGACCTTCATTCCCTGACAAAAAGTGCGGAGCAAATTAGCCATAATCGTGGGCGTGTTCATGCCGTAAAAACGCTCCGTGTGAAACAGCATTGTCCCGAAGTGCACGGTGTGCCCCTGTTTTTCCAGTTCCTTTACCATTTCCGGTGAGAACTCCGCACCCATAAATCCGAACTGGTGCGGTATAACGACGATTTTAATGCCACTTTTAGCCCAATTTTTTGCCGCCAGGCTCGCTGTACTTCCCCTTGTCGATGCCATAACGACCTTTTTAATGCCGCGCGCATTGGCTCGTTCCAGGGCGAGCTTCAAAGTCGTCTCCGTGTTTTCAATGCCCGGCTTTTCGAAATAGACGATTTTTTCTTCCACTTTTTACTCCTCAAAAACAATTTTCAATATGTAAACGTATTATTCATATGATACCACATTGTTTACCAAAACAAACATAAAATGTTCCTCACTCATTCCCTTCGCTGAACAATATCTGTATAATGATAACTGGCAACTTACACGGGGACATATCATGCTGAATATTTCCAATGTATCTAAATCATATAATGCGCAATATTTGTTTACCGGCATAACCTTCAATGTGGGCATGGGAGACCGCATCGCGGTAATCGGGCAGAACGGTTCGGGCAAAACCACTTTATTTGAAATAATCGCCGGCAATATAACACCGGATACAGGAAACGTTTCCGTGCGCCGGGGCACTACCATCGGCTACCTGCGGCAGG
>Ga0154618_138_pt2 | contig 16880 bp, 16 predicted proteins | sample Rifle2008BG13ft_FD_116047 | JGI IMG/M metagenome (GOLD analysis project Ga0154618, IMG submission 116047) | Chloroflexi bacterium RBG_13_51_52 | reverse complement strand
GGCTGGAGGTCAGCTCCTGCTCCAACTGTGGCGATTTCCAGGCGCGGCGCGCCAACGTACGCTACCGTCCCGAACCGGATGCCAAGCCCCAGTTTGTGCATACGCTTAATGGCTCCGGACTGGCTTTGCCGAGGATAATGATTGCCGTCATGGAGAACTACCAGCAGGCGGATGGCACCATCGCCGTGCCGGAAGTGCTGCAGCAATACGTAGGGGTTAAGGTCATTAAATAAACCTAACTCGAAGAAATCCTGACTAGGCATTGCGCTTGAACTGAAGTCTTTGTTCCCTCAGGGTATCCAGCCAGGCGGCGGACTTGACCTCTTTTTCCAGCAGGTACTTGAGGTAGCCGCCGATAACGTTCTCCATTTCCCGCCCGAGCACGGCGTCGATTTTAACACGGTCGGCGGCACTATAATCGTCATTCTGTAAGACCCGAAGGACTTTCTGGGCGTTGAGTGAGAGGGGATAAGAGAAGGGGTGATTAAGATTGCAGTCCGGACAGAGTATACCTCCGGCGGCGGGGCTAAAGTAATTAGTAGTCTGCTCCAGTGCCTTGTGGCAGGCAACACATTGCCTCAACTGGGGACGGTAACCGGCGCTTTCCAGTAGGTGCAGCTCGAAGTAGCGTAGGACAAGCTCTTTGTTTTCCGCCTGGCAGAGTCGGGTGAGGGTCTCCAGCATGAGCTGGAAGAGTCCGTAATTTTCCTGGTGCTCGGCGGTGAACTGGTGCACTAACTCAATGATATAAAGTCCGCAGGACATTAGCCAGAGGTCGTTTTTCAATGGAATGAAAGCATCGATGGTCTGGGCGCCGGTGATGGTATCTAAATTTCTTCCCCGTGAAAAAGACACCGTGCTGTGGGTAAGCAGTTCAAGGTGTCCCGCCATTTTGCTTTTAGGTTTACGCAGGCTTTTAGCGAAGCCCTGTATCTTACCGAGGCGGGGGGTAAAGAAGGTTAGGATGCTATCCGCCTCCCCCAGCTTCGTCTTTTTGATGACGACGGCTTCCGTCTGATATTCACGCGGGTCTGACATGATGAATTCTAAACTCTTTCTTTTATTATGCCAGTCTTGCTGTTATCAGGTAATGGTAAAGCCCGCTGTCTTCTACGGACTCGATAGTGAACCCGGCGTTCTCAATGAGGCGTGACGCTTTATTTACGTCGAACCTGATGTGCGCGGGAGGTCCAAGAGCCATTTCCTCTTTTTTCCAGTCGAGATTGACCATTTTACCGATTGGTTTGAGTATGCTCCTGGCGTTTTCGAGGACTTTAGACGGGTCTTGAAAATCATGGAGGGCGATCCCGAAGAAGACAATATCGGCGCAGTGCTTGCAGATGATTGTCTCTTCGGCCCGGCCGGAGGACAGGTACAAGTTTTTAAGTCCTTCTTTATCCGCCTGCTCTTTTACGTCGGCTATAAATGCCGGGTTGGCGTCCAGGCCGTAAACTTTACCATTTTTACCGACCATCCTGGCAGCCGGCAGGGCAAAAAATCCGCTGCCACACCCGATATCTACGAAAATGAGCCCCGGTTTCAGACCAATGCCGGACAGTACGGCCTCCGGGTCCTGCCACTTTCTTCTCTCGGGGTCGTCAAAGGGATGGAAACTACCACGATAATGACTCAAAGCAATCCCCCTTCTTGCCGCCTAATTTGATATTAGCGTAAGGATGTAGGCAAGTCAAAGAAGGGAAATTGGGGGGACTAATATTCACGCGGGTCTGGCATGTTGAATTACTGACCTCATCCTCTGTATCCCCCTCTCCGTTGACGACGAGGGGGAAAATAAAAAGAGAGGCTTCGCCTAAAAGATTTTTTTCCTTAACAGAATAACGTCCGGTTGTTCATAGCCGAGATTTCTATAAAAACTTTCTGCGTTATGCCAGACATCAGAAATTAATATTCTGCATCCTCTCTTGTGAAGTTCTTTTTCAACTTCTTTTAGAAGTTTTTTGCCAATGCCTTTGCCTCTTGTGTTTTTATGGATAATAAATTCACTCAAATATGCCCTGAAACCAAAATCATGGGCGCATATAAAACCCACTATCTTAGAATTTTCTTCGGCGACAAGTGCTAATCCATCTGAAGCTTTTAATCCTCTCTCAATCACATCACTGCGCCAATCGTCTTGCCAGAAACGGGGCTCAGATTTCATAAGCAGTCTTATCTCTTGTATGTCACTATTAATGGCCTGTCTAATCATGTTATTAAAAAGCAGGATAAACGAACGTAGTTTAATACTCCTGCCTACCCTCCAAAGCGCGGGTAAGAGTAACATCATCGGCGTACTCAAGCTCGGTACCGAAGGGCAAGCCGCGGGCGAGGCGGGTGACTTTAATGCCGAGGGGGGTGACAATGCGGGAGAGGTACATGGCGGTCTGCTCACCTTCCATATTAGTGTTGGTGGCGAGAATGACCTCTTTGACGGTGTTATTTTCAAGTCGGGCGAGGAGTTCTCTGGTGCGGATATCATCAACGCCGACGCCCTCGGTGGGGGAGATAGCTCCGTGGAGGACGTGGTAGAGTCCTTTATAAACGCCGGTGTGCTCTAAAGCCAGGATATCCTGTGGCTGTTCCACGATACAGACCATCGCGGAATCACGCTGGCTGTTGCGGCAGATAGGGCAGGGGTCGGTCTCGGTGACGTTGCAGCAGATGGAGCAGAGGTTGACCCGTTGCTTTAAAGATATTAGAGCCTCGGCAAGGTCTTTGGCTTTTTCTTCCGGGGAGCGGAGGAGGTGGAAGGTAATGCGCTGGGCGCTCTTTGGCCCGATGCCCGGGAGCTTGCTGAACTCCTGCACGAGTCTGCCGATGGCGTCGTTTGCGGGGATAGCGGGTTCCTGTTTGGACAATTTACTCCTTATTTAAGTTAAGCCGGGTATTTTAAGTCCGCCGGTAAGCCCGCCCATCTTCTGGGCGGCGGCTTCCTGCGCTTTAGCCTGCGCCTCTTTTACGGCCGTCAGCACCAAATCCTCAAGCATTTCCACTTCTTCCGGATTGACTACCTCTTTATTGATTTTGACCGACTGTATATTCATCTGGCCGTTCATTATAACGGTCACGGCACCGCCGCCGGAACTCGCTTCTACATTGAGGTTTGCCAGTTCCTCCTGCGCTTTTAATAGTTGCGCCTGGAGTTTCTGTGCCTGCTGCATCATGAATTTGTTCATGTTCCCTCCGTATCGATGACCCGGGCACCCATTTTTAAAGCTGCTTTTACCAGGTGATTGTTTTCATGTTCGTAAATGCAGCGCACCTTGCAGGGACGGCCCATAAAACTGCTTACGATTTTTTCAGCCATCTTTAGATTTTCCAGTTTTTCCAGATTTTCCTTGTGCATGGGAAATTTGAAAGATATTACCAGGATATCATCGGCGATTTCCTTGGGTCGAGCGCTACGCATTAAAGCGGCAGCCGGGGTCTTGCCCATGCCGTCCGGCGCCTCGTTAATCATCTTGCTCCACTGCTGCTGGAGCTGCTCGATAGGACTGCCGGTGGCAAGGGGGTCGGCTTCCTCGCTCTCCGGTTTCGGGATAACAGGTTTTTCAGCTACGGAAGGCTGGTCGGTTACGGGAGGCTCGGGACTGATAGTCTTTTTCTCCTCCGACTTTACCGGTTTTTGTTCGGGGGGCGGCGGGGACGCTCTGGGGGGCAGCGTTTTCCTGGATACGGGTTCAGGGGCGACCTCCCGGGCGGGTTCTTCTTTTACTTGAGCTTCCAGCAGGGTGGCATCGACTATCGCCAGCTCCAGGGGAAGGGTGGAATAGCTGTCCAGGCTGATTTCAAGCTGGCCGAAACGCTTGACGGCTTTAAGTATTTGAGATAGCGACGCTTTGTTAGCCAGTTCCTTAAGCTCTTTTGTATCTTCGGGGGTAAGTTCAAGAGAATCGCTGGAGCCGGTCTTGACGAGGAGAAGTAGCCTTAAAAATTCCACGACTTCCCGGTGGAACTGACGCAGGTCCAGTCCGTCATTATTGACGTTATTCAGGGTTGAAATTCCGGCCGCGGTATCTCTATCGATAATATTCTTGACCAATTCTTTAGAGCGCTGGTCGCCGGAAATTCCGAGCATCGCCTGCGCTTGTTCCAGTTTAATGTCATTCCCATAAAGGGTATTAAGCTGCTGCAAGAGATTTAAAGCGTCGCGCAGGCTGCCTGTTGCTCCCCGGGCGACGAGTTTTAAAGCCTCCGGCTCTACCTGGATATTTTCACCCTGGCAGACACGGGACAGCACATTTACCATATCAGCTAAAGAATAACGGTGAAAATCGAAACGCTGACAGCGCGAAAGTATAGTGGGCAGGAGTTTATGGGCTTCGGTCGTGGCAAGAATGAAAACAACATGCGGCGGCGGCTCCTCCAGCGTTTTTAGCAGGGCATTGGCGGCTTCGTTGGTGAGCATGTGGACTTCATCGATGATATAGACCTTGCGACGCGCCTGGTTGGGTGCGTAGTTAACCTTTTCCCGCAAGTCCCTGATTTCATTAATGCCGCGATTGCTGGCAGCGTCCACTTCGATGACGTCGAGGGCGTTGCCTTCGGTAATTGCCTGGCACATGGCGCAGTTATTACAAGGTTCGCCTTTGCCGTTGGTGAGACAGTTGATAGCTTTAGCCATGGCGCGGGCGGTAGTGGTCTTGCCGGTACCGCGGGGGCCGCAAAACAGGTACGCGTGGGATACCTGCTCGTTGGCTAAAGCGTTAAGCAACGTCCGGGTGATATGCTCCTGGCCCGAAATCTCGGAGAGCGACTGCGGGCGCCATTTTCGATAAAATACTTGAGAAGCCATTATGGCTCTATTATACCCCAAAAAGCGCTATTACCCAAGCGGAATTTGAGATGGTTTGTTTTCTCCAGGTTTGCTTACGTTAATATATTTTTCAGCGGCTTCAGCGACCCTTCTTGCCAGGTGGTGGATAACCTCTCGGTCGTGGTCTAGCCAGACATTGAGGGTGGTTCCATCCCCGGCCGGCAGGCTAAATTTATAATTGCTGACCCCTGCAACCGCATCAGGTCCGGCTCGAACGAAACCATACAGTTCATCTACAGACGCCCGATGGATTTCACTCAAAGGTACATGCTTGGTCCTGGCCAGAAGAAACAAACCAAATAGCAAAGGAAAGCGTTGAAAGGTTATGGTTATGAATCCCGGGTAACGGTTGAATTCAATGATAATGCGATTTTCGGATAAAAACCATGCAAAGAGCGCTGTCAATAGAAAGAGTATAAAAATAAACGCAACAAATCCGCCATCTTCATACATGGGTTGAGACAGCCAGATACCCAAAATAATCATTGCAACCGCAACAATACGCCATGTGATGCTAGCGCTATTACCGGAACTGATTACTATCTCAGTCGGTGTGTCTTTTATGAATTTACCAGACAACTCCCAATCTCCCGCCATAATACTACAGCAAAGAGATATGTTTATATACAAATGACTATAGCAGAGAAGGAATATCCTTGGAAACGTCTTCCAGGGCTTTAAGCTTGTCTTCAGTCTCTTCCTGGCGTTTCTTGAACTCGGGGATAAGGTCGGTGGAGCGGATATAATAATCTCTGACTTTTTCCACATCGCTAAGCTCGGAAAGAAGCACAGTAACATCGACGACGCCTCTTTCACGGGGATAATCGCCGTTGCGTATGATGGCTTCCGGAGCGATATCCCTCATGTAATCGCCGATTTCCTTGACCATATCCATGTTCATTTCTTTGGCGGGACCGGAGACAAGGTATAAAGCCCGGCGGGAATCGGCGGGATTGCATTTCAACGATAGCTCGCTGATAGCCTCATCCATCGCCTGAATGCCCTTCTGGATTTCGGCACCCTTCTTGCGGAAATCGCTCCTTAGCTCCGGCAACTTAAACAACGGCGCAGTGGTCTTGCCGTAGCCGATAACCGTCCAGCCGACCACGGTCTGGATGATATCACCGGCATCGAGCAGTTTGGCGCCGATATACTTGGACTTTTTCTCTTCGCCGGCGCAGAGCATATTATAAAAAGGGTCGGCTATCATGCTGTTAATTTTGGTAAGGTTGGTCTGGAGGGAAGAATCTTTCCTGACATACCTTTGATTATCAACCAGGAAAACGGCATCGGCGACCGAATAGCAGGACTTAAGGCAGGTGGCAACGTTAAATACCGTACGCTCTTCGGTCGATTCTTCATGCTCGAACGGCAGGACTAGCAGGTTCCATATCGGTTTATCGATATAGCGTTCTTTCAGGTGCTGGGTGACCACGGAAATAGCGCCCGAACCGGTACCGCCCGCCGTCCCGGCGATAAGTAGGAAGGCATCGGTTTCAAAGAATTTCTTGGTGTTGCGGAGATTTTCAATAATTTTATCGGAGTCTTCTTTGGCTATCTCGGCGCCCAGTTCGTTGATTTTACCGACGCCGTGACCGCCGGTCTTTCGCGCGCCGATGAGGATACGGTGTCGATGGTCATTACTGATACTGGATAGTCCGCTTAAATCGGCAGCATCGGTATTTACGGCAAAACAGCCGGTAATGATGGTCATACCGCGCCGGGCTTTAGCTTTACTATTAAGCCGGGCAAACTCGTCAGCGATTCTACCGCCGCATTGTCCCAGGCCGACAACTACTAATTTCATACTTCACCTCAACATATAGAGTTATGCTATTTTTAGCATAATAACTTGAGAAAGTCAATTCCTATTTACGCAATTGCGTTATTTTTTTTGGTACTAATAAAGACTGTGACATTGATACTATTGAATATAAATGTGGCAGGTTTATTGAAAAAGTGGCGTTTGAATAATATAATAGTCTATGCTGATAGAAGATAGTCTTGCGAAAAGGATAGAGTAATGTGCCCGGAAATTCAGGAAGTTGAAGGAAATGTCACCGATTTTGAAAAGGCGGTAGCCAGGGTTGAATCTTTGTCACGTTTGGCCAGAGAAGCAGCCGGGAAATCTACCAAAACCGCTTTCGACGCGGCGCGTCGCGCCGAGGAGATCGGCAGGGAAGCCAAAACGGCTGCCGAAGAAGCCGCTAAAGCCGCCCAGGACGCCATTGACCGGGCGGAAAAAATAAACCGGGAAACTAAAGAAGCCATGGCGGCAATCTTGAAAGCCGCTAATGAGGCTATCAAGAAGGCAGAAGAAGTAGCCAAAAGGCCCCAGGAAACCACGGAATCTATGACCAGGGCTTTCCAGGAAGCTATCAGCCGGGCAGAAAAAATCAGCCAGGAGGCGATGCAGTCCGCCGAGTCTGCATTAATGCTGTCACAGAGCGGATTAACCCGTATCGATGAGATAAGCCGCGAAGCCAAGAAAACGGCGGAATCCGCCAAAGAAATATCACAGGAAGCTTTGAGCATAGCAGAGGCATCGGTAAAATCAGCCAGAGAAGCCTCCGACGAGTCGATTAAAGCCGCTAAAGAAGCAACTTCACGCGCCGACCGGATGGCTAAAGAAGCCAGAGATGCCGCCGAAACTACTAATAAAGTCGCCAAAGAGACCAGTTTAAAAGCCGAGAAAATGAGTAAATCCACCCGGGAAGTGGCTGAAGTGGCTGCCAGGGCGTCGGAAGAAGCAGCCAAGCGGGCGGAGACTATCAGCACCGTTGCCAGGGAAGTTGCCGAATCTTCACAGCGTTCTTCGCAGGAAACAATGAGTCGGGTCGAGGCTATCAGCAAAGAAACCAGGCAGGCTGTCGAAGCGGCGCAGAGAGTTGCCCAGGAAACGGTTCGTAAAGTTGAAGAGGTTGCTCAAGAGACACGCACAGCCACGGAAGCCGCGATTAAAGCCGCGCGAGAAGCCTCGGCCACTTCGATTCAGGCTTCGCAGGAAGCCGTCGCCCGGGCGGAAACTATCGGCCAGGAAGCTAGGGATAACGCGGCCAAGGCTGCTGGGGAGTTCCAGGAAGCTATCACCAGAGCCGAACAGGCCAGCAGCGATGCTGCTACGGCAGCGAATGAATCGGTAAAAACAGTACAGGAAGCGGTTGCGCAAGCCCAGGCAGAAGGCAGGAAAGCCATAGCCGCAGTAGAAGCAGCAACGCAAAAAGCCCGTGAAGAATCGGAAACAAACCTAAAATCCGTCAGAGACGCCGCACAGGCGGCTATCAAGGCGGCGCAAGAAGCCTCGGAAAAATCAATCGCAGAATCTACGGCAGCCGTTTCCCGGGCGGAAGAGATGGGCAAAGAAGCCTCGGAGAAAGCAGAAGCATCAGCCGCAGAGTTCCGGGAGACCGACAGCAGAATCGAGGCAGCTATCGAAGCTTCCCGGGTATCCGCAGAAGAATCCGCCAGGACTGCTCGTGAAGCTTTAGAGACTTTAAAAGCAGAATCTGAAAAAGCGATAGCGACCGCTAATGAAATCAGCGGCTCTGCCCGTGAGACATCTGAAGAAGCGTTGAATGCCGTCCACGAGGCTATGGATAATACTATCGCATCCGTCAGGGAAATGGGCGAAGTAACAGAAAGGGAAATACAAGAGGCTATCGCCCGGGCGCAACAGATAAGCCGCGAAACCAAGGAAGCGGCAGAGGCGGCAGTGAAAACAGCCCGCGAGATAACAGACGCGCTAATCAGAGCCGCCAGGGAGTCGGCGGAGAGGACGGTAAAAGCCGTCAAGGAGGCTACCGAGGCATCTACCAAAGCTGCCAGAGACACCACCGGCGAATCTACAAAGCCCTATCAGGAATCCCTGAAAAAGGGCCGCAAGAAAGAGCCGGAGCCCGAACCCGAAGCCCCGGAGAAAAAGCCGGCCGATGAAGCGAAAAAGGGCCCTGAAGAGGATAGCGAAGACGTTGTTGAAGGCGCCAAGGCTGTAATCGACACTCTTAAGGAAACGATGGAGAAATTAGATAAAACGGGTAAAGCTGGAAAGACAAAGGAAGAAAAAAGAGATGAGCTGCCCAAAGAGCTGACCAGAGAAAGGAAGAGCAAGGTAGCGGAGCGCCTGGAGATGCTCTCCAAGATGTATGAAGAAAAAAAATTACAACAGTCTCAAAAAGATTCCGAAGATAAAAACCGTAAAGATAAAAGCTGAACAGTTAATCGGCGTTGATTTGCCGGTGAATAATATGTAAAAGAGGTACAAAAGTACCCCGCGATAATGTAGATAATCAGCTTGACTTTTTATATAGTGCGCAATATACTTGGCACTAAGTAGAACCTGAATAACATAAAAAAGATAATATAAGATTATTGAAGGAGGTGCCTGGTGCCTACCCAGAAGAAGAAAGCCCAACCAGTCAAAGAAACTCCCGCAGAGGTTGAGGAACCCAAAGAGGAAGAACGCTCTACCAATCCTCTTGACGAAGTAATGAGTCAAGCCGAAAGGGCTTATGCCGCTTACATGGACGCCGAGCGGCAGGTCGCCAAGGCTTACCATGAAAATGAAACGCAGGTTGCAAAAGCCTATCGGCGTGCGGAACAGCAGGCTGCTCGCGCTTACGCCTCCGCCTTAGCCAAGGCAATGAAAGAGCGAGAGGAAGCGATAGCTAAAGCCGCCGAATCTCGTGATGCGTCTGTCCGGCAGGCCGAAGAAGACTATAAGAGCGCCGAACAGTCGGCCAACAGCGCCTGTGACGCGGCTATCGCCGATGCCGCCAGCAGTCGTGACGGCACAGTCGAGAGAGCCTGGCAGGTCCGCGACGAGACCATCGAACAGGCCTGGCAGATATATTCCAAGATAGCCAGGTAATTACTGCAATCCGACTGTCGGTTTGACTTGAATAGTTATTAGAGTCGCGGTAAAAAATGGCAGAAAATATCGCGATTATTACGGGATAAATTATTACCGGGGACTTTTAAGTCTTTCAGGATTATAGGTCAATTTAGCAATTGAATAATTAGCTATAACAGCGAGGGAATGTCTTTTATCGAAACGTCAATCCCTCGCTGTGTGCTTACGATGCCTTCCTGGCGTTTCTTGAGTTCAGCGATGAGATTGATGGCTTTGGTGAAATAACTCCTAACTTTTTCCACGTCGCTCATTTCCGAGAGGATTAAGGTGACATCGAGGTTGCCTTTTTCCCTGGGGTAATCGCCGCTCCTGATAACGGCTTCCGGCGCCATATTTTTTATATAGGTGCCGAGTTCTTTTATCAGGTCCACATTAATTTCCTTGGCAGGGGCGGAAATAAGGTATAATGCCCGCTTGGAGTCCACCGGATTGCATTTGATAGACAGGCTGCTGATGGCTTCATCCAGGGCATGGATGCCCCGCTGTGTTTCGGTGGCTTTGTCCCGGAAATCGCGCGCCCCTTTTAAGAGGGTTTTAAAGATTGAAGTTTGCGATTGCCCGTATCCCAGGGTCGTCCAGCCTACCAGCGTCTGGATAATGTCGCCGGCATCAAGTATCTTGGCGCCGATATACTGGGTTTTTTTCTCTTCACCGGCGCAGAGGAGATTGAAAAACGGCTGCACGATTATCTGGTTTATCTTGTGGAGGTTGTGCGTCAGTGATGCGTCTTTCATGACATATCTCTGGTTATCTACCAGAAAGATGGCATCCGCCACCAGGTAGCTGGACTTGAGGCAGGTAGCCACGTTATAGACCGTTCTTTCCTCGGTAACGACCTCGTGCTCGAAGGGGAGGACGATGAGGTTATAGACCGGCTTATCCACGTAGCGTTCTTTTATCTGTTGCGTCATCACGGCAATAGCGCCGGAACCCGTGCCCCCCGCGGCGCCGGCGACGAGCAAAAAAGCGTCCGTTTCCGCGAAATGCTCGGTGCTCCTGATGGTCTCGATGACCTTGTCGGCATCTTCATGGGCGATTTCCGCGCCAAGCTCGTTGATTTTCCCGACGCCGTGTCCTTGGGTCTTTTTATTACCGATGAGAATACGGTGATTGTAGTCCGACTTAATGGTGGTCAGACCGCTCATATCAGCGACATCGGTATTGACGGCATAGGCGCCGGTGATTACATTAAGACCACGCAACCCCCGGGCTCTTTTATTTAGACGGGCAAACTCGTCGGCGATTCTACCACCGCACTGCCCGAAACCAACAACAACTAATTTCATTACTCACCTTTGTATAAGGTTCGTTGCTATATTTTAAGCAATAAATAAACATAATGTCAATCGTTTATAACGTACAATGTCATTATATCATAGTATTCGTTGAAGGCAGGGAAAGTATCGATTAATTCACACACTAGAGTCCCTTAGAAGCCAGATAGACCACTAGGTCTCCCAGGCGGCAACTGTAGCCCCACTCGTTATCGTACCAGGCGAGGATTTTAACCATGTTCCCGCCGATAACCATCGTGGCTGGTTCGTCGATAATAGAGCTATGGTCGTTGCCTCTGAAGTCCATGCTGACCAGTTTTTCCTCGCAGAACTCCAGGATACCCTTGAGTTTTCCCGCGGCGGCTTTCTTGAACGCCTCGTTGACCTGGTCGACAGTGACATCTTTTTGCGTATTGCAGACAAAGTCAATGACGGACACGGTGGGCGTGGGCACGCGCAAGGCGAGGCCGTGAATCTTGCCCTCCAGACCTTCGACCAGCCTGCCTACCAGTTTGGCGGCGCCGGTGGAAGTGGGTATCATGTTCAATGCAGCAGCACGTGCCCGGCGGATATCCTTATGGACGATATCCAGGATTACCTGGTCGTTAGTGTAGGAGTGGACGGTAGTCATCAGCCCCTTGGTCACTCCGAAGCTTTCATGGAGCACCTTGACCGCCGGCGCGATGCCGTTGGTGGTACAGGAAGCGTTGGAGATAACCTGGTGTTTCTTCGGGTCATAAGTAGTTTCATTCACGCCAAGGACAATAGTGGCGTCTTCTTTCTCGGCGGGGGCGGAGATAATGACTTTTTTAACGCCGCCTTTAGTGTGCTCCCTGGCTTTATCGGCATCGGTGAATTTGCCGGTGGACTCGATGACGATATCGACGCCGTAGTTTTTCCAGGGAATAGCACCGGGGTCGCGTTCCGATAGCACCTGGATTTCTTGTCTGTCGACTGTTATCGATTTTTCTTTGGCGGACACTTCGCCCGGATAGCGCCCGTACACGCTGTCCCATTTAAACAGGTGGGCATTGGTCTTGGTATCGGCGAGGTCATTCACAGCAACAACTTCGATTTTGTTCTTGTGGCGTTGGAGCATTGTTCTCAAGGTAAGTCTCCCGATGCGCCCGAATCCATTAATGCCAACTCTGGTTTTCAATTCAGCCTCCTAACTAAATAAATCAACAGGGCTAATTATATGCCTATTTTACACCTTTGAAAAATATTTTTCTCTCTATCATGTCTAAAAAAGCCTCGATGCGGGTCTTGACATGCCCATTCAGGAAGAAGTCGGCGTTGCCTTCCAGTGTCAGCACCGGCGGGTCGATAGCGCTGCGCATCACGATATCCCCGATGCCGCGGTGGCAGAACGCCTGCACGTAATGAATAACGCCATCGATACGACGTTTCTCAAGCTCTGTTTTAATATCCGCCAGCCTCTCGTTGATAGAATAGGGGTAGGTGTAATTGGTATACTGCTCGGCTAAAGAAGCTCCGGCGTCCGGCATGGCGAACTGGCGTTGCACTTCGTTATAGACCACCCGCGCGCCGTGCTTTTCAATATAGGGATAAAGCTCTTTAGCAAACACCGACGGCACCCCGATATAACCCACCCGGATTTCTTTGGCAGGGTAGGGCTGGCGTTTTTCGTAGTCATCCAACAAAGATTGCAATTCCTGTTGATATTGGTGATAGTCCCCGTTAAAATCCGATGTTGAAATAAGCCAGATGTGGTTCTCCCAGCCGCTGACTTTATTATCTTTCCAAGTATACTTATCAAGCTTTAAAGCGAAGGCACGTGCCGACTGCAGTTCTTGCCGGATTTTTTCGGCAGCTTTTAGGGTTGTGCCCAGCGCTGAAGACAACTTTTCCAGTGTCTTTTGCATTTGTGCTTTATCCGGTCGTTCCGGGTAGGCGAAAGGCATAGCGGTTTTGCCCTTGAGCTTCAAGACTTCCATCAGCATGATGGTATTGGAGCAGTCGCCACTGGTGACGCACAGCACGTCATCGATACCACTGTCCAGGCAAACGCCGTAGATGCCTTTAATCCAGGCGCAGCAGTTGAGCGGAAAGCCGGCCCTCTCGGCGATAGTGATGAACCGCGTGGGGTCGGGAGCGCTTACGAGGACGTTATTGAGGTCGATAGGCTGATAGCCGGCAGCGAGGAGGACTTCCACCGGGACGGTGGTGGTGATGCCTATTTTTTTCATTTACGGTCTATTATATCATTTCTTCACGTAGGAAGTGACACCCTTGCACGATAGCTTATTAACACGACTTTCCACAGCCATCATCTCTAAATGTGCCAATGTCTCGAAGACCGCCATCCTCTTGTGGAAAGGCGGAAGATCGTTCCAGCCGCTGTTTTCGCCCCAGGTTATTTCTTGAGCTATCTGGTATGCCGTCTTCGCCCGTAAATCTATCGCTGCCAGTATTTCTGAATTCCTCAAGCCGTGATGATATATTATCTCGTCGATGCGCTGTTTGAGGTTTTTAAAGGGCTGGTCGTGTCCCGGCAAGGTGAGTTCTACGTCCAGCTTTCTTATCTCCTTCAGCGACGCTATATACCTGCCGAGTGGGTTTTCTATAGACTGCGGGTGTACGCTGATATTGGGCGTAATTTTAGGCAGGATGTGGTCGCCGGAAAGCAGGATTTTTTTGGCGGGCTCATACAGACAGATATGCCCGGAGGAATGACCGGGCGACCATATTACGCGGAAGGTGAAAGCGCCGAGGTCAATTATGTCGCTGTCATCAAGAATTATATCGGGAGGGACAGGGGAAACATAGTGTTCCAGGCCTACGGTGGCATCTCTCAATTGGACCATTTCCTCGTGGGGCAAGCCGTTCGCTACCAGCAGGCGGTCCGTCTGCTGCAGCAGTTCCTCCATGGCAACGTACCTCGGTCCGATGGAGTCTATTTCGATGCGGTGCATGGCAATTGTCGCCCCGGAGATCTTTTTTATCCGCCCTGCCATGCCGTAATGGTCTGGGTGGACGTGGGTAACGAGTATTTGGGAGATGTCTTTTATAGCCGCCCCGATTTCTTCCAGCCCTTTTTGTAGGGCGATAAACGACTCCTCGGTGTTCCAGCCGGAATCGACGAGGAGGTAGCCTTTTTCACCCCGCACGAGATAGGCATTTATGTGTTTCGGGCCGTTGCCGTCCATGATACTGGGCAGTTTGAGCCAGTAGATGCCGGTAAAAACTTCAGTCATTTATTCTTCCTTAATGTGAATCGAAATACTTAATCCAGCAATTGGGAGTAAATATCTTTCTAAAACCCAGCGCTCGATAGAATGGTTGAACAGAACCAACGTAGGCTACTTGCGCGCCTGATTCTCCACACCGTCGGATGCCTTCCAGCACCGCGGTTTTGCCAAGCCCCATACGCCGGTAATCAGGGTCGGTACACACGGGTTCAATATAGGCATACTTGTTCTTTGCTTCAAACCATGTCCCGGCGTAGGCAACATAATTGCCATCGGGCGCTACGATGATTATATTCAGGTCTTTGCGGAAATTCGGCACTGACTGCTGCTTTTTACGCCCTTCGTAGTCAGTTGTAGGAGGTTCGTCCCCATGATTGAATCCCCGGCAAATAACGCGGTCTAGCTTTGTCAGGTCATTATCTTCCGCAAGACTCTTTAAACGAAACCCATCTGGCAGGGGAACAACAGGACGGAAAGGATGTGTTATCGTCAGCTGAGACATAGGGCGGGAATGAATATCATCTTTTTCATAACCGCGTGACTTCACTATCGCCTCAAGTTCGATATCAAAGTCGTTAATAAATGCCTTTAAATACTTTCGCCCCTCCGGCGTTTTACCGTAAAGATACTTTTCAGCATACTCCAGCATTTCTGGTTTCAAATGAGTGTATTGCGGGTGGATTTCAAAGAACGCTTCGCCTAATATACTTTCATAGTGGACTACCCCCACAATCCTTCCGGAATCTTCCCAGATGCCTATATTATCGAGTGATTTTTCATCAAGCCAGGGGTGACCGTGCATGTATTCCCAGGCAGGTTGAGGGAAATTTCCATCTTTGTTATCGGTCTGGTGGTGTTCGATAAGGAAGTCTCCGACCCGTTTGAAGTCTTTTAATACGTCGTATTTTCGGAATTTTATATTCATATCTTGATATTATCATTTGCATTTTATTATTTAGTGTTTGATGTTGTAAAAAGCATTCATCCCCGCATAATCGGCGGCGTTGCCAAGCTCCTCCTCGATGCGAAGGAGTCGATTGTACTTAGCGGTGCGCTCGGAGCGGGCAGGCGCGCCGGTCTTTATCTGCCCCGTGTTCAGCCCCACGGCAAGGTCGGCGATAGTCGTATCCTCCGTCTCACCGGAGCGGTGACTGACGATAGCCGTCCAGCCGGCTTTCTTAGCTATCCTGACAGCGTCCAGGGTCTCCGTCAGCGTGCCTATCTGGTTAAGCTTAATGAGAACGGCATTGGAGGCTTTAAGCTCGATGCCTTTGGCGATACGGGAAACATTGGTGACGTAAAGGTCATCGCCGACGAGCTGGATTTTATTGCTCAATTTTTGCGTGAGCAGCTGCCAGCCCTCCCAGTCGTCCTCCGCCATGCCGTCCTCTATCGATATAATAGGGTAATCGGCACACAACTTGACATAATAGTCGACCATCTCCGCCGAGGTTAAAGTCCGACCCTCTTTAGCGAGGACATATTTGCCATTCTCGTAGAACTCGCTGGCGGCGGGGTCCAAAGCGATATAGCATTGCTTACCGGGCTTGTAGCCGGCAGTTTCAATTGCTGCCATGATAGCTTCCACCGCGTCTTTATTCGAGGGGAGGGATGGGGCAAAGCCACCCTCGTCACCGACGTTGGTGTTCAGTCCTTTGTCCTTGAGCACTTTTTTCAAAGCGTGGTAGACTTCGGCGCCTATTTGCAGTGCTTGAGAAAAACTTTTCGCTCCTACCGGCATGACCATGAATTCCTGCAAATCGGTGGAATTTTCCGCGTGCCTACCACCGTTCAGGATATTCATCATCGGCACGGGCAGGGCATAAGCGCCATCGCCGCCGAGGTAAATATAAAGGGGTACGCCCTTGAAAGCGGCCGCGGCATGGGCTACCGCCAGCGATGTCCCCAGGATAGCGTTGGCGCCGAGGTTCGATTTATCCGGCGTGCCGTCGAGTTTTATTAAAGCATTATCTATCGCTGACTGGTCGGTGATGGACATACCGGCAATAGCTTTGGCGATGGTCTTGTTGACATTATTTACCGCCTTGAGGACGCCCTTGCCGTTGAAGCGGGACTTATCGCCGTCGCGCAGTTCCACGGCTTCATACTTGCCGGTGCTGGCGCCGGAGGGTACGGCCGCCGCGCCCAGCGTGCCGTCCTTAAGCTCGACCTCCACCTCCAGGGTGGGATTGCCCCGCGAGTCTAAAATCTCTCTGGCTTTGACCGTTTTTATCGTCGACATTTTTCTCTCCACACAGGAATTAATCGGTATTTATCAGAGACATCGCCTTGTCCACGGCTTCCTTTGGGTTCTCCGCAAGAATGATATTCTTATCCGCTTTGCCGTCAATCGAAAGCGACCATGTTTTTAAGCCGATGACGGGGATGCCGCTCTGGAGGGCGTACCCGATTTCCGTCAGCGTGCCATAGCTGCCATCAATGGCAATAACCGCCTGTGCCGATTTCACTACCGCCACGTTCCGTGCGTAGCCTACCCCGCTAACGATGGGTATTTGCACGTAAGGATTAGCCTCCCGTCGGTTATCCCCTGGCAGTATGCCGATGGTCAGTCCCCCCGCCTCGCCGGCGCCTTTGCAGGCGGCTGCCATAACGCCGCCCATCCCCCCGCACAGCAACGTTACGCCCCGACGCGCTATCTCCCGCCCCAC
>Ga0154618_178_pt1 | contig 16992 bp, 17 predicted proteins | sample Rifle2008BG13ft_FD_116047 | JGI IMG/M metagenome (GOLD analysis project Ga0154618, IMG submission 116047) | Chloroflexi bacterium RBG_13_51_52 | reverse complement strand
TAAGTTGCTTCATTTTTCGGCATCGTCCCCGGATTCCTTTTGCAGTAAACCCTTCTTGGGCGGCCATAAAAATGATGCCAGGGCAGCAATCAGCAATATCCCCACCACAGCACCCAGAGACGCATAAACGGGAACATGGAAAAATTTAGAACCTAGCATCTTGATACCTAAAAGCGTCAGGATTGCCGCCAGACCATAACTAAGATACGCCAGCTTATTGGTCATACCGACCAGGGCAAAAAACAGCGCACGTAATCCGAGAATAGCAAAAATATTGGAACTATACACAATAAATGAGTCGAGAGTTATTGACAGGATAGCGGGGATAGAGTCCACGGCAAACACTATATCTGTCGTCTCGATGACAATAAGCACAAGGAGCAGCGGCGTGGCAAGTAAATGCCCCTTCTCCCTGATAAAGAACTTACCTTCATGGTAGGTATCGGTCATCGGCAGATACTTGCAGCCAAGTTTGAAAAAGATGTTTTTCTTAGGGTCTACCTCCCCATCCCTTTTGGCAGCAATTTTTATACCGGTATAGACCAGGAAAGCGCCGAAGATGTAAATCACCCATTCAAGCTTTTCGATAATCGTCAGGCCGGTAGCAATGAAAATGCCACGCGTAATAACCGCGCCGATGATACCCCAGAAAAGTACCCGGTGCCGGTGTTCCGAAGGCACAGCGAATGTTGTAAATATCAATATGAATACAAACAGGTTATCCATGCTAAGTGATAACTCTACGATGTAACCGGTAAGAAAAGTGAACGCTCTATCACGCCCCAGTAAAAAATAAACAACGACGGCGAATACTAAAGCCAGCGAGACATAAGCTGCTGTCATCAGCAGTGCTTCCTTGGTCTTGATGGTATGCGCTTTACGCTGGAATACTCCCAGGTCCAGAACCAGTACCGTCGGCACCAATACCGCAAATACTATCCATAGAATCGTTTCATGAGACATGGTTATACTTTCCCTTTTATAGCAGATTTTCCGGGACTATTACCAGGGTCTTTCAAGAAGCGACTGCGCAACTGGCCGCAGCCGGCATCTATATCCTGCCCACGGCGCTCACGCAATGTTACGTTAATACCTAACCGTTTGAGTTCATTTTCAAAAGCCAGGATAATCCGACCGGGCGGTGGCTGGAAGGATGGGTTATCCGTAGTATTAGCTGGTATGAGATTTACATGGCATTTTAATCCATTCAGGAGAACAGCAAGGGCTCGCGCCTGTGTAATAGAATCGTTTATACCATTAAAGAGGATATACTCAAAACTCAAACGGCGACCCGTCGACCGGCTATATTCGCGGCAGGCAGGGATAAGCTCCTCCAGGGGATATTTTTTATTGAGAGGGACGAGTTTGTTCCTTAACTCATTTTCAGCGGCATGCAGCGATACTGCCAGACCTACCTGCAATTTTTCACCAGCCAGTCGTTTTATCTGCGGCACCAGTCCGGCAGTAGAAATGACCATGTTGCGCGCCCCCAAGCCGAATCCCTCCGGCGAATTTAACATTTCAATCGCCTGCCAGAGGTTATCATAATTCGCCAGGGGCTCGCCCATGCCCATGAATACGATATTAGATATATGTTCGGCTTTCTTTTTTTGAGGGCTCCCGTTCCTGTCATCTTTCTCACGGAGATAACGCGCAAAATAAAGCACCTGGTCGATTATCTCACCTGGCGTTAAGTTGCGTTCGAAACCCTGCTGACCGGTAGCACAAAAGGGGCAACTAACGGCACAACCTACCTGCGTTGAAACACAAACCGTCCGCCTTTCTACTCCCCTATCCTCTCCATAAAACATCAACGCTGATTCAATTGTGTTGTCATTGATGAGCTTGAAAAGCACTTTCAAAGTTCCGTCTTTTCCCGTTAGAGACTGGACCGGTTCCAGACTGTGTAGCCGTACTTCGTTTTTCAATCTCTCACGGAAAGGCAGAGGCAAATCGGTCATCTCATCAAAAGAAAGAGCCATGCTGTGATAGACCCATTTCCGTAATTGCTTTGCCCGATATTCAGGTTCTACCATGGACTCTACAAGTTGATTTGATTGTAAGCTAGTTAAATCTGTAAAACTCACCGGCATTGCAGGTATATCCTATATCTACTCTATGACCTATATACAAAAAACTATACGTATGGAATTATATCATCATAAGGGCAATTTCTGAAAATCATGTTAATGAGTGATTTGAAGAACGATATATGGGTTTTAGTTAAAAATGCGACTTGAAGGATGTTTTATTAATCGTTTTTCTGGTTTCTTTTCCATCCGAGAGAGGCAAGTAAATCACCGATAGCAACCTCCCGGTGTGAATCCTGCCGAAGAGATAAACCAGGATTAATTGTATACTTCATTCCCCTACCCTCTTTTTTCTTCCCGATATAACCGGCAGCGGAAATATCGGCGATGATTTTACGGACCGCTCTTTCGGTAATTCCCATTCGAGCTCCAAGGTCGAGGGCTGTAATGCGGGGATATTTTGAAATTAAACTAAGGGCTACGGCATGTCTCGTAATAAAAGTCCATTCGGGCATGATTCGCTCTCCTTAATAATTTATTTAATAAATATTGACATCATATATTAACTAGTGATATTATTCATGATAGGATTATTCATGAATTAATTAAACATGTATAATAATATATACCATATTTCTTTTTCTATTGCAACCCCTGATTAGATCATATGTATATTAAAAAAAAATTTATAATTATCTGTTAAACTGTGGAAATATTAAAAATAAGGGTATATAATTATACATTGTGTCCACATGTTGCATTTGATACATGTTGGTTAAACATTAGAGCCTTTCGTGGCAGTAAAATCCTGCCCTTGTATTAAGAATAGGCAATAAAGGAGACCGCAAATGGTTGCTAAAAATGCCCCCGGACCAGAACCGAAGACACCCAAATCACCTAAAATCATGAGCAAACCGCTCCCCCAGATACTAGATGAAATGGATGAAAATATCAGGGCTGCGGCAGAAGCCGCCCGTAAAGCTGAAGAGGCGGCGCGTGCGGCTAAAGAAGCCGCCGGAGCCGCTACTAAGGCATCTGGCGATGCCGAGAGACGTGCCGAAGAGGCTAAAAAAGCGGGACAGATGGCAGCCGAAACTGCTACTAAAGCTGCGGCGGAAGCCGCCCGGAAAGCCGAAGACACCGCCAAAGCCGCCCGATTAGCCGCGGAAGCCGCCATGCGGAAAGCCGAAGAAGCTGATGCCAGCGCTAAAGCTGCCGTAGAAGCGTTCCGAAAAGCCGCGGAAGAAGCCGCCAGAAAAGCGCAGGAAGCTGCCAACGCAGCTAGAGCTGCCGCTGAAACGGCAGCCAAATCCGCACAGAAAGCAGCTTCTGATGCTACTAAAAAAGCAGAAGATGCAGCCAGAAAAGCGATAGAGGCAAGCGAAGCCGCCCGATTAGCCGCTGAAGCAGCGACGCAGACCGCCGAAGAAACTATCGCTGACGCTATCCGAAAGATGGAAGAACTGGAACAAGCAGCCAAAGCAGCCACCGCCGCCGCCCAGAGAGCTGCGGAAGAAACCGCGGCTCGTTCTCAAGAGAAAGCTATACTGGCAACTCAATCTGTCCAGGAAGCCATTGAAGCAGCTAATGTTGCCGGCAAGCAGGCGGATGAAGGCGCTAAAGATGCTAAAGCTGCTCGCACCAATCTCACTCAAAAACTATCGGCGGAAACAGCCGTTAAAGCCGAACAGACCGGCCGAGTAGCAAAACGCTCGGCAGCAGCTGCCTACCAGGCTGCCGATATCGCCCAGATAAAAGCACAAGCCGCCGATATCGCCGGTGATGAAGCGCTTGATGCAGCTACCTTGGTTACCGGTCGCCTTGCAGAAAGAGTTGAAGAAGCCGGAAGAGAGGCTAAAGAGGCGGCCGCTCAAGGTCTCCAGGCAGCCGATAAAACGCGTAAGAAAGCCGCGCAAGCCGATGTTGCCGGTGACGAAGCGCTCGAAGCAGCCTCCCAGGCATTGCATCAGATGGTGATGCAGGCCGAGGCTCTATCTAAAGCCGCTGAAGCTGCGGCGGAAGCCGCCCGTAAAGCCTCACTGGCCGCTGAAAAAGCCGCCCAGGAAGCTGCCCGTAAAGCGGAAGCTGCCACAAAAGCCGCCATTGAAGAATCTGCTAAAAAAGCTGAAGAAGCAAAGATGTCAGCCCAAAAATCTGCCGATGAGGCAGCTAAAAAAGCCGCTGAAGCCTCGAGACTTGCCAAGGAAGCTGCCGAAGCAGCCGCCAAATCCGTGGGCGAAGAGGCAGCCAGGCAAGCCGAAGCGGCAAAGTTGGCGGCTCAAGAATCCGCCAAGCGTGCTGAAGAGGTATCTAGAGCTGCCATAGCCGCTGCCGAAGAAGCTCGACGGTCAACAGAAAAACATGTAGCTAGAGCAGAAGAAGTATCTAAGAAGGCGGTCAGCGCGGCCGAAGCTGCTGGAAGAGCCGCTGAAGAAGCCGGCCTCAAAGCCGCCGAAGCTCTGCCCAAAGCCCTGGTGAAAAAAGTACTGGGTTCCTGGGAATTTATCATTATCGTAATAATTGTAATTGTGGCTGCTATTTTTGGTGCTGTAGCCCTCAGCGCACTATATCAGCTTTCGTAAAAGTTGTCATTGTTGAATATATAAAGGTTTTTAATAGCGAATCGGAGAAGGACTTGCATAACACCGCAATGTCCTTCCTCTGGACTTATAGAATAAAATAATAACACCTGTTATATAAGAAGAATACCCAAGGGTATTCTTTGTAAGGAGTAAACTCTAATGAACAAAAATCCCAAGAAACCGACTGATGCGTCGTCGGGAGCTGAAGAGATTCAGCCTAAAATAATGACTAAACCTCTTCCTGTAATTCTCGATGAACTGGAGAATTACATTCATAAGGTAGAGGAAGCAGTAAAATTAGCCCAGGCTGCCGTAAGAGACTCACGCGCCGCCGCCGACCAGGCGAGAGAAAGCGGCGAAAGAGCCGCCGATGCAGCGAGAAAAGCCGCCGAAGCAGCCGTTGCTAAAGTAAGAGACGAGGCAGCTAAAAGAGCCGATGCCCTTTCCGATAGAATATCAGAGGTATCTGAAAATCTTGACAGCCTTGAAGATAAAATCAAGCAGGAAGTTATCGCCCTTGATGAAGCCTTCCTGGCTCTTAAAGACAAGCATATCGAACAGTCGCCTTTCTTTAAGAATAAATAGTACCGGCTTTTTTGATTTATCTCACGCGGTTTCAGAGCACAACGGCAGGTTGACAAATTTTAACGAAGTTAAGGCTTCGTTTTGGTAAAACTCATTAAAATCCGTTCGTCTTTGTGCCGGGAGATTCTGTTTCTTAAAAACAGTTATTTATATGATAATGTAATTAATAATTACATGACTGCCTGTTAATTATTCTAACTCTACCTGTTACGATATCAAGGTTCATCTTTTTACACCAATTCTGTGTTTGACAGTATTCCTCATTATTAGGTAAATTTATATTAATCCGTATTTTGTAAAATCAGGGGGGATTAACCAGTGACTGAATCGAGATACGATAAACTATTTTTAACCGACTTTAAAGAGCCATCAAATCTATCAGCGGTGGCGGGACCGCAAGCCTATTTCAGGGGGGGCAGACAGATTCCAGGAGCTAATATGAACATGGGCTGGCAATTGTTTGTCGAGCCAATCTACCTGGAAAGAGAACCCCATACCCACGATGTCGATGAATACCTCATTTTCCTGGGCGGGAAACTCCCGGACTTATTTGAATCTTTTCAGGCGGAAATAGACTTCTGCATCGGTGAGGAGCAGGAAAATCACCTAATCAACAAACCAACGATTATCTTTATCCCCAGGGGCATGGTGCATTGCCCACTCAACTTCAGGAAAATCGATAAGCCTATACTGTTTCATGCTATTCTCCTATCCCCCAAGTTCACCAAGACCATGAACGGCAAGGAGTTTTCCTACGATGGCCCTACCGCTCCCGGAGCTAAAGGCCCGGTTAAACTGGACCTTTAAGTTTATTCTTATTATCAGCTAAATAGGTGTATAATGATATTTCAGGAGATACTTTGAATAAATTAAAAACCTGGTTCCTGGAGTCCCGTCCCCAGTTCCTGATTCTTTCTCTCATATTGGCTTTCCTGGGTACCACCGCGGCCTGGTATGACGGCGATGTGACCATCTGGCATGCCCTGCTGGCCGGCATCGGGCTGGTGCTCGCTCATGCTAGCGTTAATATCCTCAATGATTACTTCGATTTCCGCAGCGGTATTGACCAGGCTACCAAACGTACCCCTTTCAGCGGGGGCAGCGGTATTCTCCCCGCCAAACTACTCACACCGCGCCAAGTCCTCTGGCTGGGGATAATGGCGATAGTGCTGGCGATACCCATCGGCATATATTTTACCGTGATACGGGGCTGGCAATTACTGCCCCTGCTCTTGGTTGCCTCTTTCTTCATATTCCTGTACAGCCCTTTTATACTCAAACGCCCCTGGCCGGAATGGGCGGCCGGCGCCGGTCTGGGCGCGTTACCCATACTGGGCATGTATTTCATCCAGACCGGGGCTTATACCTCACATGCAGTGGTAGCCTGTATTCCCTCTGCTTTTCTCGTACACAATCTTCTACTGCTTAATGAATTCCCCGATGTTGAAGCTGATAAGGTTGCGGACCGCAAGACCATACCAATTACCATCGGTAAGAACAAAGCCGCCATTTTTTATTCGGTAGTTGCTATTGCCGTGTATGTCTGGATAATTGCCTGGGTGGCGGTACAGGTAATGCCCGTCTGGACGCTGCTGGCGCTGCTGACCCTGCCGCTTACCGTCAAAGCCATCAGCGCATCCTTTCATCACGCCGATGCCTCTAAATTGATACCCGGGATGGCAGCCAATGTCATGACCATCCTGCTGACACAGCTGCTTATGGGAATAGGTTATATCCTGGGTCACCTTTTTTAATATCGTTATGGAAAGTCCACACCCGGCTCAACATCCTCAACCTTTGCACGGCATATTCACCGCTGTACCACCGCGCTACGACCTCGTTAATCATATCATTACGCTGGGACTGGACAAACGCTGGCGCCGACTGGCAGCACAGACCTGCCTCGAAAATAAGCCCAGACGTGTCCTCGACCTAGGCTGCGGTACCGGCGACCTTACTATAAGCATCGCCAGGCTGGCGGGAAAAGACACCGATCTCACCGGATTAGACTACAGTCAGCCGATGCTGGAAAAAGCGCAACAAAAAGCCGTTAAAGCCGGTGTCCAGAAGCTAGCCCGATTTATTCACGGCGAAGCCAACCGGCTTCCTTTCCCCGATGCACACTTCGACTGCGTGGGAATTTCTTTTGCTTTCCGCAACCTAACTTATAAAAACCCGCTGGGGCCCATACATTTCGCCGAGGTAAAAAGAGTACTCAAACCCGACGGGCGCTACGTTATCGTGGAATCGAGCCAGCCGGAGGACCGCCTGATAAGGGCTTTATTTCATTTATATTTACGTTTATTTGTACAACCGGTGGGGATAGTCCTATCCGGCAACCCGGGCGCCTACCGCTACCTGGCAGAGTCGGCAAGGCGTTTCTATTCCTCATCAGAAGTCAGAGATATGCTACTGGCTGCAGGTTTCCGAGATGTATACTACAGCGCCCTGCTCTTTGGCGTGGCAGGTATACACGTGGCTTATAAATAGCTATATCTGTTGCTCAATGTGGTGTTCCCGCAGTGTATTGAGCGCCGCGAAGAAGTCCCGCATCATCACACTCACCGGGTACATGCCCTTTTCCGTGACCTGCAATATATCATCGCCGGAAACCAATCCACATACTTTAAGGAAAGCCAGTTCCAGCCATAGCTTTCGCTCTATATCCCCCCCGAACCGCCGCCGGAACGCTTCTCTATCCAGTTTCATGCCGAAAAGCTTGGTCAGGAGATAGTAGCGCCGGTCCTCTTTGTCCGATAGTTTACGCCACCCTACAATCGGCAGATGCCCGGAGGCAGTCAAGTTATGATACCGGTCGAGGGAAAAGGAATTGACGTAAAAATTACCCGCTACAATACTTACAGAACCCGCCCCTATGCCGATATAGTCGTCCGCTTCGATAATGTACTCATCAATCATCCGCTCGCCGCGGGAAAAACACCAGGCAGTAGACGCCGTATAGTCGCCGCGATAAAGCTGGCTTAAGATAACATCGTAAAATCGCCTTTCGCGGGAGTTGTCCACCCTGTTAAATTTACGTTCCATGGCGTCCTTTTTATGAGGCGAAGCCATGAGCGGGTAAAAGGTAGCCTGGTCTATTTTCAACTCCTTGAAAGCGGCTACATCGGCGGTAAACTGTTCCAGCGTCTGGCCCGGGAAATTAAAGACAAAATCAACGTTCATCGTATCGAATTGCCCCTCGGCCATGAGCAGTCGGCTTTTAACCTCTTCAGCCGGGCCGTTAATCCGCCCCATGGTTTTAAGCACCTGCTCGTCGAAACTCTGCACCCCAACCGAAAGGCGATTAATTCCGAATTGCTTTAAAAGTTCGATATTCTTTGGAGTTAATTCTCGAGGAGTTGTTTCCAGCGAAATTTCTTTTACGTTTAACTGTTGCCGCAGGTATGCGATAAAGTCGCCAAGTTCATCCATCAGCACCGTTGGCGTGCCGCCCCCGAAGTAAATGCCGGAGAAACGAAAACCCCGCTGAATATACAAGTCAAGTTCCTTCTTGAGGTCGATGAAATAGCGGCGCGCCAGGTCTTCCTGAAACAGATAACGATTGAAACAGCAAAACGGGCACAACGAACGGCAAAACGGAATATGCACATAAAGGGACAGACCCGTTTCACTCCCGAGGTTTTCAGCCTGCACCAGGGACTCATCGATAGCTTTGAGATGACGGAACTTACGCCCCTCTCGCCTGGTAACAAAGCTGACGATTTCCGGAATCATAGAATAACAGACACCCTGAAAAATGATACCACAGGCAGACGACATTAGCGAATATGATGGTTCAGGCTATTATACCGATAGTAGTGAAAATTAAAATATGATTTCAGATGGACTATACCGGCCGTTTCTTCCTCGTTAAACGGGTCCTGACGTACCCGGTATTGAACGCCTTTAACACCGTCGGGCAGAACTGGTCGCCGGCGTTTTTAGAAAGCTCGCCGAATGCCTGCTGTTGCGTCATGGCGTTGCGGTAACTGTGCTCCGTAGTCATATTATCAAAAGCATCCACAACGGCTATCAGCCGGGCGCCCAGTGGTATGTTATCGCCGTGCAGCCCCTGCGGATATCCGCCACCGTCATATCTTTCATGATGATACAGAATCAATAAGCTTGCTTCTTTTAAAAAGGGTATGTCCTTTAATATTTCGTAACCCACTATGGTGTGCTTTTTGATAATAGCCCATTCTCTATCGGAAAGGGGTTCAGCTTTATTTAATATGTTATCAGCAATGCTTAGCTTGCCAATGTCATGAAGAAGGGCAGCATACTCTATGTTCTGCAACTGCTGCTTGCTAAGCCCTAATTCTCTGGCTCCCATCAGGGCATATTCCACCAGCCGTCTTGAATGCCCGCCGCCGCTGGTCTCTTTGGCATCCGCCAGCGACACCAGTGCCCTCACAGTACTCTTGTAGGAAAGCATGAGGTCGTTATTGGTACGGTAGCCTTCGAACGCCATCGAGGCAGTCGTAGCCACATCCAACATTGTATCCAGGTCATGTTTAGTGAAAACGGTGCCATTAGCTTTATTAAGAGCCTCGATAACCCCGGTGACCTTACCACCACCAATAAGCGGCGCAGCAATGGCATGCCTTGTTCTGAAACCGGTGGCGTCATCGAGAAGCTTGTAGAAATTAACGTTTTTCTCGGGATTATTGACAAGCATGGGTTTACCGTTCCGGATCACCCAACCGGCAAGGCCGGATTGCCGGCCGACATGCATACGTTTCATTTGCTTGGGAGTTGAACCATCGTAAGACTGAAAATACAGTTCCTGTCTATTATTATCCATCAACACCAGAGTCGAAGCTAATGTGTTCAAGGAGTTCTGGGTAAGATTTACGACACTCGTGATAATCTTGTCTATTTTGTCTTCCGGCTTGACCTTCATCCAGATTTTGTCAAGTAAATCGGCTTTATTCTCTACGGTCTTTACCGCCAACGTGTGAAGGTTCGGCATATTCTTGCCCCCAAGGATATTTGAATTGTGAAATACTTTTTATCTGAATTATTTTGGCAAGAAACCGATAACACAATTATAAATATCACGATAGCAATTCTAAACATTCCGTAACAATTACTACTACCTGGAAATAATAGGAAGGAAAGCAACCGGCCAATCCAAGACCGTTTTGCCGATTGAAGATTTAATAGAAAGAGACGCGAATTATTGTGAAATAACGCCTAGGCGTTTATCTTTTCTTTAGCCCTGGTTACAATCTTTGATAGCGTTTCGCCCGTCTTTTCCTTAATGACAATATCAGCATGGTTATCGTGCGGTGTTTCCGTAAGATTTAATATCACCAGCCGGGCGCCGCCCCTTTTTGCCAGCAGGGGCATCTGCGCAGCGGGATAAACCACCAGCGACGAACCTGCCGTAAGGAAAAGGTCGCAGGCAGCCGACCTCTCACTAGCCTCTCTTGTTTCCCTCTCCGGCATGGACTGGCCATAGGCTACGGTGGCCGGTTTCAAAATGCCCTTACAGCTGCCGCACCGGGGCACTTTTTCGCCGGCAAGCATTTTCTCGTGAGCGTAGTCCCGGGGGTACCGCTTGCCGCATTCCAGGCAATCTACCCAGTGCATGGTGCCGTGTAGCTCCAGCATTTTATCGTCAGGCGTGCCGGACTTCTGGTGCAGCCCGTCAGTATTCTGGGTGATAACGCAGTCCAGCTTGCCGATTTTATGAAGCTCGGTGACGGCATAATGCCCGCTGTTTGGACGGGCGTCCTTCACCGCCTCCCAGAACATGCGGTGAACCTGCCAGTATTTTTCTCGTATCTCTTCACTGCGCAGGAAGTTGGGCAAATTCAGTTCATCGGGGTCGAACTTGCTCCAGATTCCCTGCGGGCCCCTAAAATCCGGGATGTCGGACTCGGTACTGAATCCCGCCCCGGTAAAAACCACCACTCGCTTCGACTCCACAATCATGTCCGCTACGGCTTCAATATAATCCATTATAATGCCTCTTTATTACATCGGCATTTCTTATTGCCCTCTCCTCACCACCGTTCGAGCAAGATCCCAGGTATACTCATAAAGGTGCAGCCCCTTGCTCATCGCGACCAGCTCGCCGTCCTCAACACCTATCTCGCTGGCCATGTATTCCTTCAAGAGTTGAATAGCCGCGAGATTCGAAGGAAAGCCCGCCCAGAGGTCCCACGACCGGAAATACACCACGAAGTTCAACTTACCCTCACGAATTCTGGTATCTATCATCCTTAAGCAGGGCGGGTCAGGCAAATCGATTGACTTTTCATTACCTACCGCCATGAAAGCCTGGTTGGTATTATAGCCGTCCTTCTTGTACATTTTTATTACTTCGGCAATCTGCCTCTCCAGATATTGCCCGTAGGTATACTGCTCTCCCTGCTTCTTTTTTGAAGTCATCAGGTATGGCAAATAGCTTTCCACGTATTCCATTGTGCTGGGCGGGGGCACGCCCTGCGGGACGTCCGGTATCAGCGGCCTGGCACCCGGATATATTATCTGAATAACAGCCAGGTCCAGCTCTTTACGTTTTTGACCGGCATAGCTGCCCCGGTCGATTTTATATTCATACCCTTCATCAAGCGTCCGGCACAGGCAGAGGAACCACGCCTCCGACAAGTCACGCGCTTGAATATTTGAAATTTCCACTACCAAGTCCTTTCCTGCCTGCTGCCGGGCTGATTATTTACTTGCCTTTTACCAAGGCAAAGAACCTGTCCTGGTACTCCTCAAACGCCCCCCATTGGTTCAGTTCCCGCTCAAGCTCATAGGCTCTAATCTCACCTCGCCAGGCTTGCTGGAACATCTCCTCGATGACCTGGCGCGCTCCAACCGGGATTCCACCGTGACTCATCCCCAATAACCCCCTCGAGCCGAGCTGCGCCATATTCCCCTGCACCGACCGGCTGGTGATTTCATATATAAACTTGAGCAGCGAGACATCCCAGAGGTCATCCTGCCCCTTGATAATAGTCGCCAGAGGGTCGCCTTTTTTATCAATTTCGATGTTCAGTTTTTCCACAACAGCCGGTAAACTGTCCGAGACGATATTCAGACCTTTAGGCTCGTTCTTATACGTGTAAAACAGCCCGGGCGCGTTAGGACCGTGCATCATGAGCAGTTTCTCAAAATACTGCCGGGCATCATAGCTGAACCCTTCAAGATTAGTCAAATAATAGGGAGTGACGATTTTCGGCCTCTCGGCGATAACCCTGCCCTCCCTAATCACCGTTTCGTTGGCATCGTTGGAAAACTCCGAATAGACAGGCTCGGTTAACAGGTAATAATAAATATTAGTCACACCGAAGGTCGCCAGGTGCTGCCGGGGGTGCCGCACTATCTCGGTGTGGCGTGCCGCAAACTCGATTCTTTCGCTTTCACTATCCATCGCTGTTTTTATTCAATAGCTGCCAGCTCTTTTTTATACTCGTCCAGCAGGTTAATATACTGCCCTTCCATCTGCGCCTGCATCATTTGCCATTGCTCCTGGAACTGCGGCTGCTTTTCCACGTCTATTTTCATCCTGGCATCGACGCCGGTCTGCTTCCTGATGGCTTCCTGCACTTTAGCTTCAAATTCCGTCTTGAGCGATTCATAAGCCTGTTTCTTTTGCTTGGCGCCTTCCTGCACATAGTAGTCGAGCACATGTCTCATCCGGGTGAACACATTCTCCACAGCAACTTTATCATTTTTCAGAGCTTTCAAGCCATCCATGGCTTTTTTATTGGTCCTGCGGGCGGCTTCACTGCGGGGCAAACTGATGTTTCTCAAGAGTATATCATTGACGCTGGTGATAATGACCTTTTTAGCTTTATCATCATATTTCTTGACTTCATTTATGAGGTTGACGTCTTCTCTAAGATAAAGGGCGGCCAACTTTTCTCCCTCCGGCCCGTATTTCCACTTTAAGCGCTCCTGCTCCGTAGGCTCACCTATTTTTTCCAGCTTTTCAAGGGCTATTTCGGCGGCAGTTTTAATGATACCCATTTAAGACCTCCGGAATTTAGACATGCGTATATTTTAGCTTCAATAGTTATTATACTACAATAGGGAAACAGCAGGAAGACTTTCAACAAAACAGTATAATCGGATTTAACGTATATTATGAACGGGATTATTATTAAAATTCCCTAAATAACGTCGTTTCGCGATACTTTAATATTTGAGGAAAATGTGGAGGTTTTATTTATCTTTTTCGGTTCTCTATTCCTGTCCGCTGAACGGTGGGTATTCGTCTCTCATGAAAGCCATGTAAGCGGTCAAGTTATTAGACCAGCGGTAATATCTAACCGTAAAGTCGAACATACCTTTGGGGAACTTGCCGGTGAAGAGAATCGCCCAGAAAGCGATGAACTGGACCACTGCCACGCCGATGCCAAAGAAGAAAAGACAAAATCCGTGCGGAATTCCGATATACAGCCACCCGAATAAAACCTTGAGTAGCAGCATACCCCGTGATAGCTTTTCAGGATAGTCAACCTTAAAAGTAACCGGATAACTCATCTTGAATCACCTCCATGTTTTTATGTTAAGGTGATTGTACTGCCAGAACATGGAAAAGTCAAGACGATACTTCTATTGGTATTGCTACCCTTGAGAATATTGTTTATTTCTTGTTATTCTTCACCAGCCACCACTCCAGCCCGTCCGCTAAAGCCAGCCAGCTTGCCTCGATGATATTGGTCGAGCCACCGACAGTCCGCCATCCATTAACGCCGTCGCTGGACTCAATGAGCACGCGTACCTGCGACTCCGTGCCGGTGCTTTCTTCCAGAATCCGCACTTTATAGTCGACGAGTTTTACCTGCTTCAGGCCGGGATAATATTGTAAAAGAGCCTTGCGCATCGCCAGGTCAAGAGCGTTAACGGGGCCATCCCCTTCCGCCGCTGTGTGTATGATTTCCCCACCCACTTTTACCTTGACCATAGCTTCGGAAAGCATTTCCTCCGCAGCCTTACGCGTGGAAGGACGCCTGCGGCTTTCCACCACCACCATAAAGTCGACCAGTTCAAACGGCGGTTTATAATCCGGCTTAGCGCGATGCAATAAAAGCTCAAAGGACGCCTCGGCGTTATCATACTGAAAGCCGCGACTTTCCAGCTGCTTAACCCGTTCAAGCAAATCTTTGACTTCTTTTTCCGCATTGGACAGGTCGATGCCCAGCTCCTTGGCTTTAGAGATGATATTGCGCTTGCCGGACTGGTCGGAGACAACCGTCCGCTGGCGGTTTCCCACTTTCGCCGGGTCGATATGCTGGTAGGCATCAGGCCACTTGGTTATCCCGTCCATATGATAGCCAGCCTTGTGACTGAAAGCGCTGGTGCCGATGTAAGGAGCAAACGGGTCGGGAATCAGATTCGCCAGTTCACTAACGTAATGCGAAACTTCCGTCAATGAAGCTAGCTGTTCATCACTGACGCAATCGATACCCATTTTAAGCTTCAAAGCCGGTATTATGGTACACAGGTCAGCATTGCCGCAACGTTCGCCAAGACCGTTGATAGTGCCCTGCACCTGCGTTGCCCCGGCTGCTACTGCCGCCAGCGTGTTAGCCACCGCCAAGCCACCGTCATTATGGCAGTGAATCCCCAACGGCACACCGGTAGTTTTTGCAGCTTTTTTAACCGCCCGGGTTACCTCGTCCGGCAGAGCCCCACCGTTGGTATCGCAGAGCACCAGGCAATCGACGCCAACCTCCGCAGCCACTTCCAGCGTCTTGAGAGAGTAGTCCGGATTATGCTTGAAACCATCGAAGAAGTGTTCGGCATCCAGGAATACTTTCATACCCTTCGACTTAAGATAACGCACGGAGTCGGCAATCATGCTCAAATTTTCTTCCAGAGTTGTCTTGAGGACATTGATAACCTGGAGGTCGGAGCTTTTCCCCACGATGGTCGCCACCTTAACGCCGGCTTTGACCAGCATGGTAAGATTATTGTCTTCCTCCGCCTTGAGCCCTCGACGCCGCGTGCTGCCGAAAACGGCAATGCGCGTATTTTTCAGTTTCATGCCGCGCGCTTTTTCGAAGAATTCAGCGTCCTTGGGATTTGAGCCGGGCCAGCCCCCTTCGATATAGTGAATGCCCAGCCCATCCAGTCTCTGGGCGATATGCAGTTTATCCACCACGGAGAAGGATATCCCTTCGCTCTGGGCGCCATCTCTTAAAGTTGTATCGTATAATTCAACTTTTACCAACTCTTATCCTCCCACCTTGCCGGCGATGATATCGCCCATCTCCTTTGTCCCCAGCCTGGTCTTATTTTCACTCATTATATCATAGGTACGATAGCCCTCATTCAAAGCGTCTTCTACCGCTTTTTCAACTACCTCCGCTTCCCTCTCCAAGGCGAAGGAATAACGCAGCATCATAGCGGCGCTAAGGATGGTAGCGATAGGATTAGCGATATTTTGCCCGGCGCGTCTAGGCGCGCTGCCGTGAATCGGTTCATACAGACCGAATATCTTCACTCCAGCCTGCGGCACGCCGGCAATACTTGCCGATGGCAGCATGCCCATCGAGCCTGCCAGCATCGAAGCCTCATCGGTGAGAATATCGCCGAAGGTATTTTCCGTCACCAAGACATCAAGGTACCTAGGGTTCTGGATAATCCGCATCGAGCAGGCATCCACGAGCATATGCTCCAGCGAGATATCCGGGTAGTCATTAGCAACTTCCAGCGCTACCTGACGCCATAACCGCGAGGACTCCAGCACATTGGCTTTGTCTACCGATATGAGTTTTTTCTGGCGATGCCGCGCCAACTCGAAGCCGACCCTAACGATACGCTCGATTTCCTGTTCAGAGTACAGCATGGAGTCGACGGCTTTACGACCCGACTCCGTCTGCCAGCGCCGCTTGGGCTTACCGAAATACAGGCCACCGGTTAACTCACGGACAAAGATGAAATCTACGCCCTTTATCACTTCCGGCTTGAGGTTGGTGGAATCGACCAGTACAGGATGAACCTTTACCGGACGCAGGTTAGCGAAAAGACCCAGGCTTTTACGCAGCTCCAGCAGTCCATCTTCAGGGCGGACTTTAGCCAGGGGGTCGTCCCACTTGGGGCCTCCCACCGCGCCCAGCAACACAGCATCGGCTTTCTTGCACAGGTTTACGGTGGCTTTAGACACAGCCACGCCTTCGGCGTCAATAGCAGCGCCGCCTACCAGACGGGTATTGAGATTGAATCGATGCCCGAATTTCTTCCCGACTGCCTTTAATACTTTAACAGCATCGTCGATAACCTCCGGGCCGACGCCGTCACCGGGCAAAACTATCAGGCTAAAGTCCACTTAAGACCTCCTAAAATAATCCTCAACTTACGTATGAGCCAGTCTCTTTTTCGTATATTCGACCAATCCGCCGGCTGATATCAACTCGGACATGAAATCGGGATAAGGCTTGGCGTTGAATGTCATGCCGTTGGTCTGGTTTATGATTTTTCCTTCAGCCAGGTCTACTTCAAGAATATCTCCGGGGACGGTGTTATCGACGGCTTCGGCGCATTCCAGCAGCGGCAGGCCTATGTTGATAGCATTGCGGAAGAAGATGCGGGCGAAGCTGTGGGCGATAACACAGGAGATGCCCGATGCCTTGATTGCCAGAGGGGCATGTTCCCGCGATGAGCCGCAACCGAAATTAGTAGTAGCCATGATGATATCGCCGGGCTTGACCTTTTTAACAAAGTCTGCATCGATATCCTCCATGCAGTGCCTGGCAAGCTCTTTGGGATCGGACACGTTGAGATAGCGGGCGGGGATAATAACGTCCGTATTGACATCAGCGCCGTATTTA
>Ga0154618_147_pt1 | contig 18056 bp, 21 predicted proteins | sample Rifle2008BG13ft_FD_116047 | JGI IMG/M metagenome (GOLD analysis project Ga0154618, IMG submission 116047) | Chloroflexi bacterium RBG_13_51_52 | reverse complement strand
CTTTAAGGAGTCGGCTTGCTTCCAGGACGCTACAATAGTTTTCTAAGATAGGCATATCATTTTCACATTGTTTAATAAATATTGCTTTATCAAAGCAATTATAACAACCGTGAGTCTAAATGTCAAGAGAAAAAATGTGAAAATGCAACAAAGATGGTAATAGAACCGGTTGGCAACCTGGCATTTTAACGGAGGCGAATTTACAAAAGAACTATCAGGTATGTTTACTCGATGGTTAAGTCATAGATTAACCATTCTCCATCAACAAATGTTAATTCAAAAGTAAAATAGTTTGTTTCTTCTTTGAATTCACCGGTATTATGTAAGTCGATTCTATAAAACACTTCCGCTCTCACCTGGACATGATCAGTCAATTCTTCAAGAACACTAAGGTTATCAACCGAAGCCTCTCCTTCAAGAACATTTTCACTCTCGGTATCATATAGCTGTTCGATTGCGCCGGGATCCGGGTATAAAAGCCCGCCAGGATCAAGTGAACCAAGAAAGGCATCAGTGTCAGCCTTGATAAGGGCATTAAAATAACGTTGAATAGTGTCTTTGTAGAGCTGGGTATTATCTTTTTCCGTCGGCAGGCTCGAACCTGAAGAGCAAGAGGTGAAAGCCATTACGGTCAATATAAAGCCCAGAGCTATTATAATTAATTTTTTTATCAAACCAGGCTCCTTTTTTACGACAGGTAAGGCGAGTGTGCGAAAAGATAAGATTTCAAGAAAAAAGACGGCCGTACCCGGCTACTCTTCTATGGCATTATTGAGTCGCCACTTGCCACCCTTCAGCGTCAATTCAAAAATGAAGTATGATTCTTGTTCCTGATATTGCCCGTTATCATACAAATCGATCGCCATATATAGCTTTGCTTTAATCCGAGCCCGACCGTCACCCTCTTCAAGAATTGAAATGTCGGATACGACCACTTTCCCCTCGTAAGAGTTACCGGCTGCTGTATCCCGCAGGTTCTGGATATCATCGGGGTCAGGATACAAAGGTCCATCGGGGTCGAGTGAATCAAGGAGAGCATCAAGGTCGGCCTGGATATAGGCATTAAAATAACGCTCGAGGGCGGTTTTATAAAGCAAGCTGTTATCGGTATTGTAATCGTTTTCCGCGGAGCTTCCGTTAGAAGAACAGGAAGGCAGTACCAATAATATTAATACAAGAGAGAGAATAACAAAAATATGATTTTTCATACAAAGATAACTCCTTATCGCGAGTAGCTATATGTAGAAGGAACAGATACGCCCGATACTGATGTCAGTTCGATATAGCAGTATTCTATACTCAAATTTTCTTAAAGTCAATTTGCGGCAGTGCAAAAAAGTGACAAAAGGGCATTGACTAAAATAGAACAAATGTACTAATATTGTTTTGTTTGGTGTTTGAGGTAAGCAATGGTTATGGAGACCTGTGAGATTGGCGGAGTTGACCCGGAAGAAGAACAGGAAAGAGCCGGCCACAATACCCCGGATTTTAAGCCGGAGTATTGCCGTTATCGTGACGAGGGCTGCGAATACGCCCAAGCCTGCCTGGAATGCCCTTTCCCACAATGTCTTTATGACAAGCCGAGAGGCAGGCAGCGCTGGCTGAAAAGGGCACGAGATAGGGAGATAAAAAGACTTTTTAACGCCGGCAGGAAGGTTAAAGAACTGGCAGCGCTTTTCGGGGTGAGTCAGCGGACGATACAGAGAGCGCTAGGGTGCAGTTAATTAACAGTAGTCATATATAAAGGAGCGGGCAAAGCGATGAATGAAACGGTTATTTCACAGCTGACGCGAATGGAACTCGATAGGATGAAGGGCTATAAAGAGCTGCTGGACTTTTATTATGGGAGGCAGTGGGAGGCTAAAGGCAGGCGAAACGAACGGCGGTTAACATTCAACTACGCCAAGGCGTTCATCGAGAAAGTGACATCGTATTTAATGGGGGGCATGAGTTTTGCCATCGACCCCGGTGAGGACTCGGACAAGGCGAAAGATAATGCCAGGAGGGCGGAGGCGGCGCTGAAGAGAACTTACAGCGAGAACTATCTGGAACAACTCGACCTGGAGACGGAAATAGACTGTGCGGTGCTGGGGGACGGTTGCTATAAGGCAACTTGGGACGCTAGGGAAAAGCGGGTGAGGGTAACGGCGCCTGACATGCAGGGCATTTACGCATGGAACTCCGGCGACGACACGTCGCGGCTGTGGCGGGTAGCTGCACGATACCAGCTTTCAAAGGAAGAGGTCGAATACCTCTACGGCGTAAAGTCGAAGAATAAAACAGCAGCCATCGTAGAGATGTGGACGAAGCGCGACTTCGAGCTATACATGGACAACACGTTGCTGGAGGCTAAGTCGAACCCTTACGGCTTTATCCCGTTTGTGATTTTCCCCAATCTGCGGGAGCCGAAGAAGTTCTGGGGGGTCTCTGATTTACCACAGATAATGGAGAGCCAGCGGGAGCTGAACCGCGCCATGAGCCAGCTATCCCGCATTCTAGAGCTATCCGGGAATCCAATCGCGGTGCTGGAAAATGTAGAAGAGTCCGAGGATATCGCCATCAGGCCGGGGGCGGTGTGGAACATCCCGGAGGACGCTAAAGCGTACCTGCTGGACTTATTACAAGGGGGTGGCGTCAACTTACATATTAATTATATAGACCTGATATACCGCGCCATGCACGACCTGTCGGAATCGCCGCGGTCGGCTTTCGGTGGAGTCGAGAGGAGCATGTCCGGGGTGGCGCTGGAAATAGAACTGCAGCCGCTGCTCCAGAAGGTCAGGCGGAAGAGGATTATCCGCACGGCCGCCTATAACCGGCGTAACGAGATGATTATCAAGCTGCTGGAGAAGTTCGGGGGAGAAGACTTCGGCGAATGGGGGCATTTGAGAGTGATATGGGGACCGGTGCTGCCCAGGGACATGGAAACGAAGGTTAACAGCGAGCAGGTGATGGTGCAGACCGGGCTACATTCCCGGCGAACGGCTAAGGGGGAAATAGGGGTGGCGGACCCGGACTACGAGTTCCGGCAGTGGCTGGAAGAAAGAGAGTCCATTTTAAAGATGAATAAAGAGCTTAATGCCAGGGCCGGCAGGAACGGAGCGAGAGAGAGTGTGGTAACGTCCCGCGCGGAGGGCATTGAGGAGTAAAGAACAGGAGGCAAGACATGGAAGAAGCAAAGGGAAAGGTCGAAGGTGAGGATACCACCGATAACGAACTCGACAACCTGAAACTGGAAAACGAGTCGCTAAAAAGCGAGATAAAAAGCGCTAATGAGAAAATCTTCGAACTGGAAAAGGCGATAATCGAGAAAGATGCCGGGATAGCGTCGGTAAAACAGTCGCTCGAAGAATCTGGAAAGACCCTCGAAGAAACAGAGGAGTCTTTAGCGGGGGCAGTAGCGGCGTATAAAGAACTGGTGGCACAGGCGAACTCGGGACTGGTGGCAGAGATGATTAAGGGAGACACTATCGAGGAGATAAGAGAGTCGGTGGCAGGGGCCAGGGCGCTGGTTGAGAGAGTAAAGCAGGAAATCGGGGCGGAGAACAACCTGATAAGAGTGCCGGCCGGCGCGCCGGCGCGGACACCGCCGGACCTTTCGGCATTATCCCCGAGGGAGAAGATTAAATATGGGATAGAGGGGGGCTAACAGTAAACGAGGTGCACTTAACATAAAACAATTTAAAACAAATAAAAACAATTCAGCTTCAATTTGAAGCTAAGACACCAGAAAAAAAATTCTTAAAAATCAAAAAACAAATAACGGATGCAGGAGGAAAATTAATATGGCTTTAACACTGGCAGAGGCAGCCAAGCTTTCCAACGACATGTTGATGCAGGGGGTGGTCGAGACAATTGTCAAGGATTCACCGGTACTACAGAGGCTGCCGTTCATAGAAATCGTGGGAAACGGACTTACCTATAACCAGGAAAAAACTTTACCCGACATAGATTTTTACGATGTGGGCGACACCTGGGCGGAATCGACGCCGACATTCGAGCAGTTGACGGCAAACCTGAAGATCATGGGCGGTGACGCGGACGTGGACAACTTCCTCAAATCGACGCGCAGCAATATCCAGGACTTAGAGGCGGCAGTTATCGAGCTCAAGGCTAAAGCGCTGAAGAGCAAGTTCGAGGAAATTTTTATCTACGGAAACGCCGCGGTCAACGCCAAGCAGTTCGACGGCTTGAAAAAATTAATCGACACCGGGACGGCAAGCGAACAGGTAATTGCCATGGCTGATACTGGCGATACGCTGACGCTCGCCAAGATGGACGAACTCATTGATGCAATCAAAGGCGGTAAACCGGACATGTTATTGATGAGCCGGCGCTCCAGGCGTAAGATAAACAACCTGGTCAGGGCGGTGGGCGGCATGACCGAGACTGACCGTGACCAGTGGGGCAACTTCGTGCAGCTGTGGGACAGCGTACCCGTCGGCGTCAACGACTGGATACTCGATACGCATGTACTGACAGACGGGGTAGAAACCGCCACAACTGGCGGCGACTGCTCCACTATTTATGCCCTGCAGTTCGGAGAGGGGGCGCTCTGCGGCTTGACCAGTCCGGGGCACTTACAGGTGGAACCGGTAGGGGCGCTGGAGAACAAAGACGCCTCAAGGACACGCGTCAAATGGTACGTATCGCTGGCGCTGTTCAGCTCGATTAAGGCTGCGGCGCTAATCGGCGTCCAGGACTAGACTTTAAATAAAGACAATCAGGGGGAGGGAAAACCCCTCCCCCATCAAGGGAGGAAAAGATGAAAAAACAGGATACAGCGAGATGGCGGTGTCGGTTCCTGCTAAGCAAGTACCGGGAGGACGTTGGGCTGTATAAAGACGGCGATTTCCAGCAGCTTTGTAAGCCGTACGAGGTCGTTTACAGAGAAGGTAACTGCCTGCTCAATAGCGGCATCGACGAGATGTGGGACCTCATTTGCGGTGATTCCGCCGACCACTTCAACAACGCGGGGGCGCAGATAGGGGTGGGAGACAGTACTATGGCCGCCGACGCCACGCAGACGGACCTGCAGGCAGCCACTAATAAGACCTATAAGGGCATGGACAGCGGCTATCCTACATCGACGACGCAGAAGGCTACGTTTAAAGCAAGCTTCGGGGCGAGCGAAGCCAACTATGCCTGGAACGAGTGGGTGGTCAAGCAAGCCACCAGCGGGAAATGCCTGAACCGCAAGGTGGAAAGCCTTGGCACGAAAACAGGCGGAACCTGGACATTACAGGTAGACATTACACTGGCGTAGAAGCAGAAGAACGCACTAATGAAAGCTCATAATGGGAGGCAAATAAACCAATGGCTACTTTAAACCTCCAGGTTGGAGCGAGTACCGATGATGCTCTTAGCCGCTATACAACCGATTGGCTACCAACCGAGGTAGTAATTGGTTGCGGTAACTATAATAGTACCTTCAACAACTGGCGCAGCGGTACAAGGTTTCAAAATGTCACTATTCAGCAGGGAGCAATCATAACTGATGCTTATCTCACTTTTAGAGCCTATGCTAATGAGTCGGCAGCGACGGTTAATACAAATATACTTGCAGAAGATACCGACAATGCGGCTACGTTCTCTACTTTAGCTGATTATAACAGCAGGACTAGGACATCACCGGTAGCCTGGAACGACATAGGGGGTTGGGTTGCCGGCAATGATTACAACAGTCCATCTATCGTCTCCCTTATCCAGACAGTTATCAATAGAGCCGGCTGGTCAAGCGGAAATGCCCTGGTTATCTTTTGGGAGAATAACGGTTCGAGTAGTGGTGCCTACCGTAGACCACATTCGTATGACGGCAGTGCTACCTATGCCCCAAAGCTGGTAATAACATATACAACGGGGGAGGTAAAAACCTCCGGCGATAGCGGCAGCGGGGCAGAGGCAGTGTCTTTAAGAGAACTTGGCATCGCAGAAGAAGGTAATGGCATCGAGCAAAGCCTGACCGCGGCTGTGATGCTTTCGGGAGATGGAGGCAGCGGTTTGGAAATGGGAGGTCTGTTGAAAGGCCTTTTCAGCCAGGACGAGGGTAGCGGAGCCGATAGTATAAAAATATTAACAAACAAGGCGGGTTGCGATTTAAGATTGGGCAACTATCAGGGGCGGGTAAGCATACCGCATAAGGAGGTTAGACTATGAATATTACGGAAATGATAGCGCTGGTCAGGCAAGACCTGCACGATGGAGACGAAACGAATTACCGCTGGACGGACGGGGAGCTAACGAGGCATATCAACCGGGCGGTGGGGGAACTATCCGAGAGCCTGCCGCTGCCGGCGAAAGCGACGCTGCCCACTACAGCGGGCTCGAGAGAAATAGATATATCAGGACTGAACGATAGGATTATGGTGGTAGCAATAGAGTACCAGGTAGGCGCTACCCCGCCCAATTACCAGCAGTTCTCTATCTGGGGAGATAGTGTGACCATCTTAAGCGGAAGCCAGCCGGATGGCTCAAACTACAATATATATTACGGCGCGCGGCATACCCTGGACGACCAGGGAACGACGCTCCCGGGAAAATACGAGGACCTTGTAGTGGGCGGCGCCTGCGGATATGCCGCCATCGAGCTGGCGGTCTATACGATAAACAGGGTTAACGTGGGGGGTAATGTAACGCCCGGGGAACTGCTTGAGTGGGGCAATCAAAAGATTAAATATTTCCGTCAGGAACTTAAAAGGCTGGGGCGGAGGAACCGCGTTAGCGTCAATGCGCTTTACGAGCCTTACTTTCCTAACATTGCCAGGACTACCGACTATGGACCTTAATTAGAACACGGGGTGAAAAGATGCGAGATTTAACATCGACGCTGATGACGGCACAGCAACAGGCAGTTGCCGTACCATATATAAAACTGGAGGCTGTAAATAAAATCGCCGGAGTAGACAGATATAGCTGGATACGGCTTTATGACGGCTCCGAGGTCGATTGGTTTCATACCCTGACCATGCCCGGCGATGGCTCGATGGTCAGAGCCAGGACAACCCCTTCCAGCGATTCCAGGAAGCTTTACCGCCAGAGGGTAAGCAGCCCGGGGCCGGAAAGTGATTTCAGTCAGTGGACATATACCAACCAGTACAATGCCATCGTAACGGCGGCGGCATCTTTGGGTGCGGAGGTAGCGATATACTGGATAAAGCCCAACCGTGAGATAAGGCGTTTTAAAAGTACCGACTACGGTGTTACCTGGGGCAGCGCCGAGCTAATCGATTATTCACAGACTACCGCAATTTACGATATCGCGGCGGCATATAAACCAAACGGAGATATAGCGGTTTTTATCGCTGACGCCGCAAATCTGTACGTGATGAAGTGCATCGGCGGACAGTGGCAGACGAAAACAGCCTGGGATAAAACCACCGGCAACCTTTCCGGGGTAGCCTGCATGTATGACGGCGACTGGAACCTGCTGGTTACCGGCAAGGACACGGCAGGCAATTTTAAACTATGGAGCCTCGTCTACGGCGACGGTGGGAATGTGAGTCCGGGAACATGGTCGACTTTAAAGGAAATAGCATCAGCGCCGGCTGGCGGTGATTACGAATACAAACAGCCTTTCTTGGATAAAACGGATGTCTACCGGTGCTTTTTCACCGAGAAATACAGCGGCATCGAGGCATACAATCGACCTTTCCAGTCACACATGTTACTTGGCGTCACCTACAGCGAAGGGCTGTGGAGAGAACCGGCGCCTTTTAACGTATCCTGCGAATACGGACTGGCGATGGCGCATTACGGCGATTATGTCTGGCTGGCAAGTCCCGACGGTGTGTGGAGGGCTCCGTTAGTTTCCCAGAGCCTCGACCTGACGGCAGATATTATCAGTGTAAGACAGGAGAGCAATCAAGCGGGGGGCGTTTTAGTTGTTGAACTGGACAACAACGATGGGAAGTATGCCTCGCCGGGTCAGGGTGATATTGCGGTGCTGGACAAAGGCTGCCAGCTGGAGTTCAGTCCCGGCTATCGCACGACAGCAGGCGTCGAATACAGCTCTGGGCAAACGTATTGCTTGGAGTCATTCGAACATACCAGCACAGGGGGAAGAGCCAGCGTTATCCTGCGGGCATGGGACGGGTGGGGGGCTTTAAGCGACTGGTCGGCCAGACACCAGCTCCGCTGGAATAAAACTACCAATGATAAAAACGTTAAAGAAATCATCGCGGTGATAATGGCTAGAGCGGGTATTAAACTGGAGGTGAAATCACAGTCAGCCACAATAGCGAATTTTTATCCGGATTTCACGGTAAATCCTAATGATAGCGGTAAAGACGCCATCGAAAAGCTACTTTCCTTCGCGCCCGATGTGGTGTTCATTGAAGGGAATAAAGCCTACCTGGTAAATCCGCAATCGGAAGATAGCCCGGTATACAACTACGGAGTAGAACACGTAATCCTGGATGGAAGGTACCAGCAAAGCGCTATGAGAGTCAATCGGGCGCAGGTAGAGGGGTATGATACGGGCCAGGGCAAATTGATAGTTATCGACAGCTTTGACTGGGAGGAAATGGACCGTTTATACGAACGGATACGGCACGTCGAGGACAGGAACCTGAACACCACGGCGAAAGCCTATCAGCGTGGGGAAGCAGTGCTAAGAAAGGCGGAGATAGACGCAATCGAGGGAATTATTACCATACCGGTGAATTGCGGGCAGCAGCTTTATGACGTTATCACGGTAACGGATGCCCGTGCCGGTCTGGAGGTCGCAAAAAGGCGGATACTCGGTATAACACTGGTATATCAGCCGCAGCGCGGGGATTATTATCAACGTTCAGAAATAGGCGGAGTGTAATATGATAATAAAGAAAGCGGAATTAAAGAGCTTTAATGCTACCAATTACACGGCGACAGTGCGCCTGGCCGACGGTTATAAGGTCTATCTTGAAGATGTGGCGGTTGCCAGGAACGTAGCCTCTGCAGAAATGGCGGCGGGACGCAAAGTGACCGTTATCTTTTTCGATGAGAATAACCCGAAGGAAGCGGTGGTAACGGCTGTTTATACCTAGTGGGAAATAGACGATATTTCTTCAGAGGTCGGAGGGTGTTTCCGGGCACAGCCGGGCGTGCCGTTGGTTAAAGCTTTATGGTATTTTTCCGTGGGTCCGGCAGTCTTTTTTGCTTTGGTTACCGGCTTTTGGGGCGCCTGCTTGGACTCTTCGATAATAACGGTTTCCCGCTTCGAATCGGATTTAACGACGTTATCCATGATGGCGGAGAGGACGCGGTTTTGCTCGGCGGCGCCTTTCTTCAGTTCTTGAGAAGCATCAGATAGGCCCTGGATAGCGCTGGTATGGCTGGCCAGGTGCTTGGCGTATTCCGCCACAGCCAGAGAGAATTTTTCAAGAGCTTGCTCCGTAGTTCCTATCTTCTTTTCTGTGGCCTCTATCTGGCGGGAAAGCATGCGGTTGGCGCGTTTTTCTTCATTAATGACGGGAGCGAATACACCCCGGTGCAGCAAGCCGCTGCCGCGGCGGATTTCACCGCCGTAGAGGAATATAGCCAGTAGAATCAGGGCAATGACCGCGAATATCACACCCTGCTGGCTCTGGAAGAAAAGCAGGGGCAGGCCGAGGTAGGGTATTTGACTGCCTACGGTGCCTCGGATATCCTGCGGCATTATGGTAAAGGGATCTTCGCCGGTGTTGTCACCTTTGGTACGGAAACCCAGCGATGGAACAGTCATTATTTCTATAACTCTGTGGGATACCGTCGGGGGGTAGCTATAATATTCACGGACCATCGGCGGGACGTTGTAAACGATAATATCGCCTATCTTAACGTCTTTGGGGTCGATTGGGTCGATTATCAGCAAGCCACCGGACTGAAGAGTAGGTTCCATGGATGAGCCGAAAATGGGCATGAACGGCAGCGAGCCTCTCACCGAGAGGAAGGCTACAATACAGGCTACTATGGCTAATATTAATCCGATGGCGCGTTTCATTAGCTTATCTTACCTTTGCGAAACCTCGCAGTAAAAGTCGGGTTCCAAAGTCCATCCTGCGCCCCATTCATCAGGGTTATCGGAAATGAGGCGATAGCTGCCGCCGATTAGCTGTACGAAATAACTATCGGCGGAACCGCCAATTATGTTGAAGGTGACTACGCCGGTTTCAATACTAATAATTTCATAATCAGGCGTGTATCCCGCTTCAATCGAGTCGGCTACATAAATTTTCATATTAATATATTGGTACGCTTTAAGCAGGTCAGCAGTATTGGTGAGGTAGATTTTTACCAGCAGGTCGCCGGTATACCCCGGGTGAGGATTCACTTCAAAGAGGACACCCTGGGGCACTTCACCTTGTGTGTTGGAATACTCATAGTTGACCTGAACATATACCTGGGTGCATATGACCGGCTTGGTGGTGGAATTGCCTCTAGCGGTTATACCAGCCTGTAAATCATTGATTTCGTCCCATGTCCAGGCTTCTTCGGTATAGGGATTCACAAGGCATTCCCATGATTCAGTGGTAAAACTAGGTTGATTGTAGGTAATGGTTGGACCTTCGTAAACCTCGCCGTTGGTTTTCAGGGCTGCCATGGCTTTGACATTGTAGCTGCCACCGGCGGCGAAGCGGAAATACACGATAACACCGGAGATGACTTCAGAGCCGCTGGCTCCCATGAAATTACTAAGATTATAGAGGTCTCTAGCCCAGGAGTTGTAACCCTCGGTGGAAACATACGTGCCGAGGTCGTCGGCAGGCTGTTCATCAACTTTATCCCAGTGTTCACCGATGGCGGGGAACTGTGAAGGAAATTCAGTATTATCGCCGGCGAAATTAGGAACAAGTATTTCGGAGCCGTACTCGCCCTCGGGCAGGATGCTATCCCAGTCAGGCTGGTTGGTTGATAACTGGTAGGTAGCAAAAGGTCCTTCAGCCATGTAGCTTCCCAGTGTTGTCGAACTATATGAATAGGTGTAGGCAAAGGTGCCTGTCGTCAACACCAGGGCGAGTAATATCATTCCTCCGAATATTAATTTCTTTTTCATTTTATCTATTCACCAGCTTCTTTCAGCAGCGGAAGCGGGAAGGGAGAAGGGGTAGGGTAGCGGGCTGCTTCCCGGCTACCCTACCTCATTATTTATTCAGATTATCTCTGGGCGACTTCAGCGAACAGCAGGGGCTGATATTTAGAGGCTGCGTTCCAGTTAACGGCTTTGTAGATGTGGGTGATATAAAAGCCGCTCTTGACCCTGATGGTCATGTTATCACTAACACCACCTGGGAACATGGTGACCGAACCATTGTCCAGAGTAAGTAGGACGTAGTCATCACCATTTATAGTGCCATCCTCGTTGATGTCCATGAGATTGTTGGTCGAGTCACACAGTACAAGTTTCACCGCCAGCATGCGATAACACTTTACCAGAGTGTCGGCATTGGCAAGGGAGACGGTCACAGCCAGGTCGCCGGCATAACCGGAGGTAACGGTGTCTACGTTGAATATTGAGGTGGCATTAGCTGAAGCAGTGATGGTACCCTTGTAGTACCCGTAGGGAGACCAGCTAACAGCCAGAGTAGCGTTCTGGGTTACCGACGCAAAGTCATTGGTTGCCTGACCGCCGCCAAGGGAGATACTGGCATTGATGAACCCGAAGGCGAAGACGCTGCCGGTAACAGCCAGCGCCAGGAGCAGGGCGCCGATAAGTAAGGGGGTCCTGCTGCGGGAGACGGCGAAGGTAAGTTTATCGTCGTCATTGATCACCGTATCTAATTCGGCGCTCGGTTTGACCTTGGAGCCGTTCAATCTTGCCTGGGCTTTATTCGGGATCCCCAAATCAGTTTTAAACAGCTCGCGGGCTTCACAAACGGTCTGACCGGCAAGGTCAGACACTTCATATTGGTCACCGTATCTAATTTCTACCATTTTTTCTTTTAATCCTCCTCATTGACTTTTTATGTATTGGTTTATATTGCCTCTAAAGTGGGCGACTCCCGGTGCTTGCCCGAACAGTCCAGAAAGCCGACCGACTTGTTTTTTGCTTCATCTACATAAATACCTCCTCTTCACAATAAAGTAATATTAGGCGAGTTCACCGATAAACGACTTGAGTCGTTCCATCAAATGGTCTTTGAACTCATTGAATTCTGTCCTGGTGACATAATCGTTGGATTTACCGTTTGCTTTACCGGAGCGGATCAAAGAGGGGAGGTTCCGCTGGGTGGCTTCGATAATATTGCGCGTCTGTTCGTTGGAAACTAATTTATTCACTATCAGCCTGATGTTGCGCCGAATGGTATCTTCATTTATATCCAGTTTGACAGCGATCTGTTCGATTTTACTATCGGCGACGATAGCGGTGAGAATTTGAGTTTCTCTGGGGGTTAGATTAGCGAGCAGATTATCAAACTGCTCATTGACAGCCGTCAGTTCTTCAAATTCGTTGAGGACCAGCGAGGCTATAGCCGGGTTAAGTAATTCATCCATGATAGGAAGACTGCCCTGCGCCACTACCCTGATGATATCGAGCAGGTGTTCCGGCTCGGTATCCTTGGTGAGGCAGGCGCCGGCACCGCTCTTGATAGCGGCGAATACTTTTTCCGGCTCTTTTTGATCCATGATAAGTATCACAGATACCGACGGCATGTTCCGGCGGATGCGGCGGGTAATTTCAGCGCCGTCAGCTTTGGCGTCGTGCATACTTAAGATGGCGATGTTGGGGGGATTGGTTTCAATAAGTGAAAAGGCTTCCTGATTAGCGGTAGTCTCGCCAGTAACTTCAAAATCATCTTCACCGGAGAGGATAAAGTGAATGCCCTCCCTGAAAAGAACCTGCGGGTCGGATAAAAATACTTTTATTTTTTCCATTTTCCCATTTTTCTTCGGGGTCATAGTACTTTTTGGCTACTTTCAATTTAACACAGAACCATAAAGATGCGTCTAAGAAAAATAAAGAAATCATAAAGATACCGTAAACTTTTAATAAAGAATAAAAACACTAAGGGAAAGACTGAAAAAGCATGCCATAGGAGGGATGATAGGAAGGATTTGAAGGATACGCTGGAGGATTAGCAGTTGGTATTTAAGTGCTGGTAGGCCTTATGAATTTATAGCCGATGCCGTGCTCGGTGACGATGATACTGGGCGTTTCCGCGTTATCCTCAAGTTTTTGACGGAGGTGCTGTATGTGCACACGGAGGAGGTCTCTGGCATCGATATATGTATCTCCCCATACTTTAGCGAGCAGGCTCTCATGAGAAATGATACGGCCCTCGTTCCTGATAAGGTGATACAGTAGTTTTCTTTCCGTCGAAGTAAGTTTGATCGGCTGTCCGCTCAACGTGACTTCATTACGGGCAAAATCAACTGATAGCTTGCCGGCGATAAAGGGGCGCTCCTCATCGGTTACATTTAAACCCTGGGAGCGGCGCAGTACCGCCTGTACACGGGCAATCAACTCGATGTGGCTGAAGGGCTTGGTAATATAGTCGTCGGCGCCGAGTTCCAGTCCCTTGGCGACGTCGGTGTCCTCGCCTCTAACCGTCAACATCAATACCGGCACGTCGGAAAAGCGGCGGATTTCCCGCAATACGGCATAGCCGTCCATATCCGGCAGACCTATATCCAAGATAACGACGTCCGGGCTCTCCGTTTCAACAAGTTCTACGCCTTTATGACCGTTGGCGGCGGATATCACCGTGGTGCCGCTCCAGCGGAGCTGGAAGCATAAGGAGACAACTTCAATAATCCCGGGGTCATCTTCAATAACCAATACTTTCATGGCGCTCCTTATTTAGGTATAGGTTGCCTCGCAGGTCGCCGCGGCAGGAAGAAAGAGAAAATGCTGCCTTTACCGGCTTCACTATCGACCCAGATTCTACCGCCATGCAGTTCCACTACCTGCTTGGATAACGCCAGACCGAGTCCAAGGCCGGGATGGCGCTGTCTATCGGAGTTGAGGCGGCTATAGGGTTTGAATAGCATATTCTGCTGTTCCTTGGCGATGCCGATGCCGTTGTCATGCACTTGAACTAAAACGCCGTCATCATGCTGCCGTACCTTGATGGTGATTTTCCCTCCATCGGGGGTAAACTTGGTGGCGTTGTTCATTAAATTCAACAATACCTGCTCCAGTCGCTGACCGTCTCCCTGAATGATGGGGAGGGAATCGGGTAATTCTGTGGTAAGTTGCTGCCCTTTATTATGCAGCAGAGGGCTGATTTGCATGCATGTCCCGAGCACCAGGGATTTCATATCTACCGGTTCAAGCTGAAGCTGTAGTCTACCGCTGCCTGTTTTGACGATATCGAGGAGTTCCGCCAGCCTAGATTCAAGCGAACTGGAGTTGCGTATAATAGTTTGAATTAGCTTGCGGTGGGATTCATCAGCGGTGGTTTGGAGTTCTTCTTCCAGCAAACCGGCTGCGGCGATTATAGAAGTCAGCGGTGTTTTAAGCTCATGACTAAGGGTATCGATAAACCTTAGCCATTCCTCTTCTTTGGTTTCCATAAATATCAAACCCGGTATTGCCCGATACGCAGGCAAACGAGTTAACTTAAATGTAACACGTTTTTCAAAACGTATCAAGTAACAGCGTATAAAAAGGCGATGGTTTCCTTCCAACCGGAACGTCGAAAGTGAAAACGAAGCGGTTTTATTTGGATATGCCCCTGGCGACGCTTTTCAGCAGACTTAGGATGCCGATAACGGCGCGCTGTACCTCCAGCGGTTCTTCAGCCAGTATTCTGGCTACATAATGGTCCAGCTGGCGGCTGCTATAGCGTGTGGTGCTTTCTTCAGCTACACCGGAAGCCTGTGGTGAGAGGAAGCCGGCGAGGGTGAATAATTCATCCTCGTTGAAACCAAGAGGCTTGGCTATTTTGCGTAAAATCCGCGCTGACGGAAAACGCTCACCCCTTTCGATGCGACCCAGGTGAGAAGAAGACACTCCAGATTCAGCGGCGAGCTCCTGGAGAGTTAGCGGGACAGTAATCCTTTGCTGTTTCAGAATTTTCCCTAAATCGTTGATGTTATAGCTCATGATGATAAGATTATATTTTGCCATATGGCAAAAGTCAATGCGGGTTATCCCCAGTATATGGTCGTGCTGTCCATTATTTGGCTTTTTGTATAAAATGCAATATTTGTATAAATTGCCTGAAATGTTGTATTCGGTGGTTCAGTCAGACAGAGCTATAATGAAATACCTTGACGTATAATCACACTGTGGATATAATTGTCTAGGCAGGGTAATTTGTTCGCAGTCTGGAAAAGCTGAGATATTCGATTGGTAATGGACTGTCTCGGCTTTTTATTGTGTCTGTAGGGAATAGGGAAATAATGGACAAGGCGTATGATGTTATTATCATCGGCGGAGGGCCGGCGGGGATATTTGCTGCCCTGGAGCTTGCACAGTCGGAAAAGCTAAAGGTCCTTCTTGTCGAAAAGGGCAGGGATATCAGCGGCCGGCGGTGTCCGGTACGCGATACGGGCAGTACCTGCGAGGAGTGCCAACCCTGTAACCTGGTTTGTGGTCTGGGAGGGGCCGGGGCTTTCAGTGACGGCAAACTGGTGCTTTCGACACAGGTCGGGGGTCACATGGGGGAATACCTCGGTGAAGAGCACGCGGCTGGACTAATTAAACATGTCGATAAATTATATCTAAAGTTTGGAGCTACGAAAAAGGTTTTTGGCGACGATGGGGTCATCGATAAAATAAGTCGCAAAGCGGGCAAGGCGGGTTTACGCCTGATACCGACACCGGTACGTCACATGGGAACGGAAGGCGGCTACAAGGTCCTGAAAGCTATGCGGGACTATCTTTTCCCGAAGATAGATATAAAAACCCGGACAATGGCATCTAAATTGCTGGTGGAAAAGGGCAAGGTCAAAGGTATAGAGACGGAGGGGGGAGAAAGATATCTCTGTAAATATCTTATCTTGGCACCGGGTAGGGAAGGCGCCGACTGGCTTTCACATGAGGCGGGACGACTCAAGTTAACGATGTACCATAACCCCATAGATGTCGGGGTGAGGGTGGAAGTGCCTTACATGTTAATGAAAGACCTGACCGATGTCTTGTATGAGGTCAAGCTGGAATATATGTCTCCGAGCTTTCACGACCGTATCCGGACATTCTGCATGTGCCCTGCCGGAGAAGTTATCATGGAGTCTACCGGTGGCACCGACCCCGTAATTACGGTAAACGGACACAGCTACACTGGTCGGAAAAGCGATAATACGAATTTCGCGTTGCTGGTGAGTACCGATTTTACCAAGCCTTTCCATGAGCCGATTGCTTACGGGAAATATATCGCCAAACTTTCAAATTTGTTGGCGGGAGGTGTCCTGGTACAACGCCTTGGGGACTTGCTGGAAGGACGGCGTTCCACTGCAGCCCGTATTCAGAAGGGAAAACTTAAGCCGACATTGAAGAGCGCTATACCGGGCGACTTGAGCTTTGCTTTACCCTTCCGTCATCTTACCGGACTTATTGAAATGCTGATGGCAATGGATAAAATGATGCCGGGTGTGGCATCTGAAGATACTTTATTATATGGAATAGAAGTAAAATTCTATTCCTTCCGCCCGAAACTCACATCCTGTCTGGAAACGGAAGTGAAAAACATGTTCGCGGTGGGAGACGGGACAGGGGTTAGCCGTGGGCTGGTGCAGGCATCGGCTTCAGGGCTGGTGGCGGCAGTGGAGATAATGAGCAGGTTTGAAAAGGGTTGACCCAAAAACAAGGTCAACTCTCTTGACAGTTTAGCCCTCGCCATCTACAATGATAAGGTGTGTTTCACATAATAAGTGAAACACCAGCAGTAAGAATTATATTTGGGGGTAGAACCCTTTCAGCACCGGGAGGGTTAGAAACCCCCAATAATATTGGCCGCCAGCGGCCGGATAATTTAAGAAGGGGAGTGATGCTACTTGGCAGAAGTCATACCGGGTGCGGAAGAAAGCTTCGATAGTTTACTCAAACGTTTTAACAGGAAAGTGCAACAGGACGGCATCCTGGCGGAATTGCGCCGTCGGGAGCACTATGAGAAGCCGTCTATCAAGCGGAAGCGGAAGAAAGCAGCCAAGAAACGCGGGTCTGCCAGAAGCACCAGAACTTTCCGTCGGGCGGCGAATACCCGTTAGTTTGAACTAATCGGCCAGCGATATTTTCCCACTTAAGAAGGTACTATATGGCGCCCGAATCAGAGCTTGAAAAAAGAATGACCGAGGACCTCAAGCAGGCGATGAAGAGCGGCGATACGGTCAAGCGTGACACGCTCCGCATGCTGATAGCCTCGGTGAAGAACGCCTGGATGGCAAAACAGGCTGCCCTGACCGACTCCGATGTACTGGGCGTTATTTCTAAAGATGTCAAACGGCACCAGGAGAGCATCGACGCTTTTAAGAAGGGCAACCGCGCCGACTTGGTTTCTAAAGAGGAAGCGGAAATGGTGATTCTGCAGGCTTACTTGCCCAAGCAGATGAGCCATGATGAGGTAGTAGCGGAAGTGAAAGAGGTTATCGGGGCGGTGGGGGCTAAAGGTCCCGGCGACAAGGGCAAGGTGATGCAGCAGCTGATGCCCAAACTCAAGGGAAGAGCGGACGGAAAAGCCATCAACGACGTGGTGACAGATCTGTTGGGTAGATAGGGGCGGCGGGGCGATTTTTCCTTGGTTACTTCCCTAAAAAACCTTTAAAAAATCTTCCAATTATTTCTGCGGCTGTGGGCGTAGCTTTTAATAATTTTGGCGCTATCTTTCTTCTTTGTTCAACGTGTTCAATACCCAAAGGAGTAAGCCTTCTTACCTTATCAGTTATCTGAACACTAGTTTTTGTTCTTATAGGTTCGGTTTCTATCCAACCTTGTTTCAATAATCGATTTATTGCTTCTAATTGCGCTCCCGCGTCTTCGAATTCAATACCAGTATCTTCTTCAAAACTTGAAACAATTGTTAACGCATATTGACCATATTGTTGAAATACTGAGTTCTTTTCATATTCATCATAAATATACTTCAATAAACGTTCATCTTTTTCACCTAGCTTCATTTTGCTGTTCATGATTACTTATTAAACTCCCATAATTACCC
>Ga0154618_116_pt1 | contig 18116 bp, 15 predicted proteins | sample Rifle2008BG13ft_FD_116047 | JGI IMG/M metagenome (GOLD analysis project Ga0154618, IMG submission 116047) | Chloroflexi bacterium RBG_13_51_52 | reverse complement strand
CACCCCTGTTCACTTATTCAATTGTCCTCATAATATACAGTATTTAAAATTAAAAATCAACTCCCTGAAAACACTTAACATAACACCAAAGACGAATACAAAACTATCTAAAGCTAAATCCGTTGAAAATCAGAAACAAATAAACGAATCGTGGCTAAATTGCCACGATTCGTTTACCGGGGATTGTCTTGAAAGGTGTCTTATATTGAAAAGGAAAGCACTACTATAAAGATGGCTCCAGGACTTTACCCTGATAACGCCTTAGCTTGGCTTTTATTCTGGCAATGAACGGCCTTATCGCGAAAGGCTTTCGGATGTAATCATCGGCCCCGTGCGCAAATACCGTCCTTAATGTCTCCACTTCGTTATCTGAAGTAATAACTACGATAGGTACATCGGAACGCTCTCTCATAATATCCAGTGTTCTTAGACTGATAACATCAGGCAGGTATGTATCCATGATTACCAGGTCCGGGTCGAGTTTTTCCAGCAGACTCACCGCCTCATCGTAATCGGCAACGACAACAGTATCGAAGCCTTCCAGTTCCAGCGTCCGGTTCAATAACATCAGCATATCCTGGTTGTTGTCCATTACCAGGATACACTGCCGTTCTTTCGCGTCGGACAAAGCTTCGTTTATCGTCATCGATTATTACCTGCTAATTTTGCGACCCTCTGGCTACCGTTACTTTCCATATCGGTACGAGTACCAATGTGCCTCTGGAATTGTAGAAACTTTTAATTATCCCCGTCTCGCGGGGTAGTCTGATATCAAACGGCATCGGTAGAGCTTTGATCATCTTTAGCTCTGCCACCGGCGAGTTGCTATGTGCCTGGCGGAATACATTCATTTCTTCAAGATGCCGTTGGAAGGATTTAACACTGTTCCATACTAAAATCATTTCTATTCTCCCCGCCATATAAACGATACTCAAAATAGCTCACAAATATATCAAAAATCATTGGTAATTCCCTACAAAAACATCACACAGGCATAATTAGATAGTTCCAACATCAATGTAAAATTGAGGTGAGAAATTACCACCACTTGAATTTAAAGGAAAGCAGTGATAACTCCCGGACTCGATTGTGATTTTATAGTGTGCCAGGCCGGGTAAAATAAAACTCACCGGGCTGTTTTTCATGGTAATGTAAGTGTCTGGTAAAACGGTACCGTCCTGTGATGTGATTTGCTGCCATTGCCCGTCGGTATCTTCCATATATACCGCTACTTTCAGAATGAGATATCTCAAGTAATGGACCAGCTCATCTGCGTTTGTGATATAGAGATCCACAGACATGTCTGGCTGGTAATTGGTAGCATTAATGTAAAAAAGGTCGCCGCCCGTCACCCCCCCGATAGCATTGCCGAAAAAACTGGCCGTTGGTGCTTTTTCGGGAGGGGCGGCTTCTACTTGAATTCCTGTTTGTTCAGCTTCACCATTAGTCTGACCGTAGGCGATAGATGTCAACCATGATACCGCTAACAATAGCATCACAGTAATCAGGATGAATTTTAGTGTTTTTCGCATTGTGAGTCGCTCTCTTTTTTGAAGCTATTTTAAGTGTAGAGAAAACGGCTCACGCTGCTATCACAACGGGAGGTTTTATCCTCACAGAAACATCAATAGCACCCAACGTTGGTACTATGACCCCGCGCATTATCACAAAATAAGAAAGTCCTCCCGTTTCCGGAAGGACTTCGTGGATTTTTCGTTGTTTATCGGGTGCGTCGGTTATTTATCAGGATGGTTTTGACATGATGTATCCGATGCCCGGGCGGGTCTGGATGTAGTTAGGCTCTTTAGCATTATCCCCCAGTTTTTTCCTAAGTCTGGCGATATTCACCTGGAGAAGATGCGCCGCACCCACATATTCTTCACCCCATACCTTGTTTAGAAGCTGGTCCGGTGTAACTACGCGTCCGGCATTGAGCGATATGTAGGATAACATTTTGTATTCTGTAGAAGTTAATTTAAGTTCATGATTATTGACCATGACCCGCCGTGATGCATAATCGATTACCATGTCTCCGCAGCGGAAAACGGCGTCTTGAGTTATCTCCTGGCTGTTGACGCGCCGTAGTACTGCCCTTACCCGGGCAGCCAGTTCGCTGGCGGAAAATGGTTTGGTAACATAATCGTCAGCGCCGATATTCAATCCCTCTACCTTTTCTTTATCATCACCTCGGGCGGTGACCATGATAATCGGAACTTGTGAGAACTCGCGGATACGCTGGCATACCATATACCCGTCCATATCCGGCATCATAATATCGAGAAGTACTAAAGCCGGGGTCTCTTTTTCGAACGTTTTTAAAGCGGCTTCACCGCAGTTCGCCGTGCAGACCTCAAAGTCCTCCAGTTCCAGCATACGCTTCATCATGCGCAGCATGCGGATGTCGTCATCAACCACTAATATCAAAGCTTTCCTTTTCGGCATATCAGCTCCTCGCTTTCTGCCCGGAGTCCCCTTTTCAAATAACTATTATAAATCAATCTGCTGCATTTTTAAACATATATTAGCTTTTCTTTGCTTTTTACAGGAGTTAAGGGAAGAGTAAATTGTACGGCGTTTCCTTTATCCGCGGCTTCTGCCCGCATTCGTCCACCGTGGGCTGCTATCAGCCGCTGGCATATATATAATCTTAGCCCGATGCCGTTCGTGCCCGGTGATGCTTTTTCCTCGCTTCCATTCATGTGTTCGCATATACTGTTCAGATCACCGGCAGGTGTCCAGGTGCCGTGGTCGGTAACGCTTATCTTCAGTTCCTGTCCGTTGTTGTTTGTTGATATCAGGATTTCCGTCCCTTTAGGCGAGCACTTCGCGGCGTTTTCGAGAAGATTATCCAGCACCTGCCGTATAAGCTTGGGGTCGATGTATACCATGGTTGTATTATTATCCAGTACTGTAATGATTTTATGGTGTTTATCGCTGGTTTCCGCTTCTTTAACCGCTGCCTTGATAAGACTGGCGATGTTAACCTTTGTCTTTTCCAGCTTAAGCAGTCCTGCCTCCAGACGTGATGTGTCCAGAAGGTTTTCGACGAGTCTGGTCAGCCTGTCCGTGGCATTATCTATAGACTGGATATATTCCTTGGTTTCTTTAACCGTGAGTTCGGGAAAATAGTCGAGTAACATCGTTGAATAGCCTTTTATCGCCGCTATCGGCGTGCGCAACTCATGGGAGACTGCCGATATAAGTACATTGTTGATTCTATTTGTTTCCTCGTAACTCATTATTACCATAAATCGCGCTCCTTCTCAATCAAGTCTTCGAGAATACGGAAAGAAATTATGAATGTACTCTTCGTCCGCCGAGCATCTCGGATAATTCTTCCGTATCTATACTCCTGGCAAGAGCTTCCTCGCCGGTTATTATTCCTCTTTTACAAAGCTCGGTTAATGACTGGTTCAGGGACTGCATACCGAACTGTGTTCCGGTCTGTATGATATTCATCATCTGGTACGTTTTACCTTCGCGTATGAGATTCCTGATGGACGGTAATGCCAGCATAACCTCGACGGCAGCCACCCGCCCTGAACAATCAGAGCGGGGTATCAATAATTGGTATATGACTCCCTCAAGCGCTATAGATAGCTGAATGCGTACCTGCTGCTGCTGGTACGGAGGGAAAACGTCTATAAAACGGTTGATAGCCTCCGTCGTGCCCGGCGTATGCAGCGTTGCCAGCACGAGGTGGCCCGTTTCCGCCGCCGTAAGGACGGTAGCCATTGTCTCAAGGTCTCTCATTTCTCCCACCAGTATCACATCGGGGTCCTGTCTCATGGCATGCTTCAGAGCATTAGCGAAAGATAAAGTGTCTCTCCCGAGTTCACGCTGTGAAAACATGCATTTAATATCGCGGTGTAAATATTCTATGGGGTCTTCTATTGTGATGATTTTACGCTTTTCGGTATGGTTAAGATAATTCATCATCGCCGCCAGTGTTGTCGATTTTCCGCAGCCGGTAGGCCCGGTCACTATTACCAGCCCGCTGCCTTTTAAGGCGAGTGTTTTACATATTTCGGGCAGCCCTAATCCTTCGATTGTCGGCACTTCCGTTATCACCGGGCGGCAGACCAGTCCTATCGTGCCGTCCTGCTGGCAGATATTAATACGGAATCTACCGGCGTCTTTTGACTGGTAGGCAAAGTCCGCTTCCAGTTCTTTAGCAAACGATTCCCTTTGCTTTTCGGTGGTTATCTGCATAAATATCATTTCCATGAACTCTCGGGAAATAATATCCATATCCTCCTGCGCAAATAATTCGCCATTAATGCGCATTATCGGAAAACTGCCTACTTTCAAATGCAGGTCGGAGGCTTTCCGTGTTATTGCCAGCCTCAACATGTCGTTAATATGCATTCCGTCATCTCCTCGTTTACGGCTTCACTAATTGCGCGACTATTTCAAAGGTTATTACACTGACCTGTGGCGGAGTAGATTCGGATTCTTCGGTTCCCGGTATTGAAATCAGTGTTTCATCCAGTTCTCTGATGCGTACATTTGTAAATATGCCTTCGGCCTCCAGCGCCATGGCATATTCAATTACTGTAAAAACGCTCTCCGTTTCTCCCTTGATTATTATAGAGTCTTTTACAATCTCTATTGACGTAAAAGATGTTTTTAACGGTAGAACCCCGGTGACTTGCTGTATTTCGGTATTGAATATGCCTCTACTGCCGAGGATATTTATGTTGGCGACTTTCAAAGCTTCGGTAGCGGCAGTGATTTGCCGGATTGTATCCTCGGTTTTTACAGTTTCCTCATTAATCAGGGTAGCCAGGTTGAGTTCCCGGCTAACGTTATTCAAATTTTCTTCCAGGATTCGGTTTTCTGTGGCGACTCCGCTTCTCGCCTGGTAAAGCGGGAAAAGGAGACCGACGGCAGCTACCAGGAAAGCACCTAAAAATAGATACCTTGCGGCGATGGGTTTCGCTTTAGGCTTACGGTATTTCCCTTCCAGGATATTTATATTGATATCGGAAAAGTGGTTGTCTTCTCCTCGGGCGGGCTGTTTGAGCGGCGTTCTCTTGATAGCTAGTCCGATACTGGTTGCATATGAAGTGATCGGCAGGCTGTCGGGATATTCTACCGCAGGAATCAGTCGCTCTATCGGGTAATCTATTTCAGACTGGAGCAGTCCATTGACTACTACTTCGGCCGCCAGCTGGCCTGTCAATAGCAACGGGAGGTTCCCATCCAGCTGGATTTCCGGGTGGTTACTCTGATAAAAAGCGGCTGTTTTTGTTAATTCGTCCGCCAGGCGGCGTATGTTATCTTCCAGGGAAGCTCCCTCGCTTCTCGGGGTAATTGAGTGTATCACCGTGGGCAGACCTTTTGTGATGAAGACGATGTCGAAACAATCAGGCTCCATGTTTACAACTATTGCATCGCTTCGGTTCGCCGTCCGTGCCAGCGCCAGCGGTCGCAGGTCCATGAGGTAGGGCTCTATATCGGCTATTTTCAAAGTTTGAACGATTGCGTCAACCTGGTTGCGCGGCACGCCGATGATAAAAAATTCCTGCTCCTCCCCTTTGCTGCGGATTAGCTGCCAGGAAACATATAGTTCGTCCAGGGGTAATGATATTTCTTTTTTCGCCGCCCGCAGGATTGCCTCTTCAAGCAGCGAGGTCTTCATCCGGGGCAGGCTGATAAACCGGTAGGTGAACGAAAGTCCGGCGATGCTGCTGATGATATTTTTTTTCGGTATTCCGGTAGACTTGAATAATGAATTGATTGCCTCACCAACGGCTTGTGGTTGCATAATCAGCCCGTCGCGGACCGGTTCCCCGGTAAGGTCGGCGCTTGCCCATGTTATTACACGCCTACCCTTTAGCGACAGTATTTTTATGTTCTGGCTGCTTATATTGAGAGCGACGTACATCTTCTTCCTTCAGTCTTTCCGGATTATTTCTCCATAGGAGGAGCGTATATGGCTATTCTGATATTAGCGGTTATTGGCCCTTCAACCGTGTTTTCCAGCAGGAGTCCGCCCGAAGCCTTCTCGACTGTCAGCTGCTCAAGGATAAGTGTCCTGGGGTCGCTGTTTTCCAGTCGGTACAGGAAACTTACCATTTGTGTATAATTGCCGGTAACCTCCAGGTTAATGCGGAAAACAGAGTAGTCCTGGTCTAATACCTGCTCCAATGTCCAGGGTTGCGTTGATAGGGGTATTGCTATTACCCCCGCCTCCTCCGCCAGTCTAAGAATCCCGTTGACGATTCTGGTATCGTTCGTATCTATAGTGAAAGTGTCTTGCACTTCCCACAGGTTGTCTTGAGCGTCGGCAAGCTGCTCATCGATGTCGGCGGGGGGCAGGGGAATCAGGGCCAGTACCGATGTTGCTTCCGCAATTTGCCCCGCCAGCACTTCTTTTTGATTACGCTGTTCAAGGTAGTCTCTCCCTATGAGGAAGTAGACCACTAGAAGGGCTACTATTAATATTATGATGAGCGGTTTATGAGTTTTCATCAAAATCTTTCTTTAAGCTGTTTGATTGCCAATCTTTTCATTAATGTACCTGCCAGGCAACGATAGACGCCGTGGTGTTATCTGTATACACGAAAGCATTTATAGAAGTATCGCCGGCACTGGCAACGATTCTATAGGCATTCGCGGCGCCGCTGGTGGCGATACCTATCGTAATTAGAGAACCCCTTGCCGACGGAATACAGTAGGCAATTGCTAAAATCCCGTCGGAGATGATGATGATATCCGGATAGTATCCGTTGCTGGTGTCATACTCATACGTATCCGTAATCGTCCCGGTGACAGTACCGTCTGTTTCTATCGGCAGTGTTACCAGGTGGCCGTCGTTCTGCGGGCCGTCATACACTATGGCATATATATTGCCCGCGATGTGTATAATTTGAGGCTCCTGCCCGTTGGTAGGGTCGAATTCGTAGCTGCTGATAACGCTGTTGGAGATAGCACCGGCAGTAGAAATAGTCATTGTTGCTATAAAACCGTCGGAATTGGGACCCGTGTAGACTATCGCGTAAACATTTCCTGTGGTATTTATAATATATGGATTAGCGCCATAGCTGGGCGCGAATTCCAGCGTATCGACAACACTGCTGCCGATATCGCCGTTCGACGCGATAGTTACGGTTGCAACCCATCCGTCATTCCCCGGGCCCCGATATGCAATCGCAAAGTATATTCCGGATACGTGTATGATATCGGGTTCATAGCCATTACTGGGGTCGAACTCATAACTGTCGATAACGCTGTTGCTTATATCGCCGTTTGCCGCGATAGTTACGGTTACAAGGAAGCCGTCGCTGCCTGTGCCCCGGTACGCAATGGCATAGTAGATACCGGATACGAAAACGATATCCGGTTCATAACCGTTACTCGGGTCGAATTCCAATAGGTCGATAACACTGTTGCTTATATCGCCGTTGGCAGCAATCGTCATAGTCTTGAGCCAGCCATCGTTACCGGAACCCGTATAGGCGATTGCGTAGGTGTTACCGGACACATGGATAATACTCGGATGATTGCAGTCGCTGGTATCAAACTCCAGCGTATCGATAGCGCTATTGGTGATATTTCCATCCGGACCTATCTCTACTGTCCTTAGAAACCCGTCGCTGCCGGGACCCTGGTACGCTATAGCGTAAATATTCCCGGAGACATGTATAATATCGGGCATATTGCAAAATGTCCCGTCAAAATCGAAGGAGTCTATAACTGTCTTTGTAATGCTCCCTGCCCCGCCCCCGCCGGTGGCATTGGAGGTTATGGTGACTGTGGTGGTAACGCCGTTAATCGTCTCCGGCAGTTGATAAACAATTTGGTCGCCGGGATTTGGAATCAGGCTTCCCAGTCCACCATACAGGAGACTCCAGATGCCGTGTTCCACGCCCGCATCGCAGGCATTCCGGTAGTCTATCGCTTGCCCGTATGTCCGGGAGCCTATAATGCTGCTGCTGGCATGTCCCAGGAAGGGCGCTACCAACAGCGTACCTATGGTCAGTGCCATGATGGCTAAAGGCAGGGCTTGCCCCTTTTCGCCGTTCATTTAACCCTCCACCGGCCTTAAATAAACCATGTATGTCCCGTTTTCGCTTATTTCGTTTCTACCCGGGGGAGTTGAAATCAGGTTCATCGTCGCCGTGCGGCTGTTTATGGAGAAACTTACGCTGCTGATATTACGCGCCAGTATTAGCTGCATGCCTCCGGCGGTGCGCCGCAGGTCGGTGCCCGCCAGTGTATAAGTGACGGTTGAATTGTCGGTCAGTGTCAGCACCAGTTGACTGCCCCCGGTGGCTGTTTTTGCCTCTTGCCCGTCCTTGTTGAACCAGTAAGCGGCGTTTTGCAGCTCGTGTAAAGCGGTGAACTTCTCATTACCGTATTCGGAAACGGTAAGAATGTGGTAGATAGCCGTCCCCAGGAAAACCACAATTATTCCGGTTACAGCTACAGCTGTGATCAGCTCCACCATAGTTGCGCCTGCCTGTCTTTTCATCTGTTCACCTTGTAATCGGAAATCGTTATAATACTCACGCTGTCTTTCAGGACGCTGACTGTTACTTTCTGTATGTTGTTATCGGCGCCGGGTACTGCTACCACGCCCACCGATACGCTGTAAGTCGCCGGAACGGCTAATGCGGGATAAGTAGCCGCGCCGGGCACGAAGGCGGAATTCTTCGTGTATTCCATCTGTGTCTGCGCCAGTCCCTGGGCAATGGTTTCTCTATCATGTTCATTCACGGTCAAAGAGCCTGCCGAAAGAGCGATAACAAAAGCAACCACGGAGGTTGCCAGGATCGCCACGGCAACCAGCGTTTCCACCAGTCCCATGCCTGTCTGACTATTCAATTTGACTCCGCGCCGTGCTGATTTCAACATCTTTTTTCCTGCTTCTGCCTAATTCATTTGTTTTAATATCGAATAGAGTGGCGTTATCATCGAAAGCGCGATGAAAATCACCAGCCCCCCGATAGCCAGTGTTAATACAGGCTCTATCATTGATATCAGGGAGTCGATTTTTCGGTCGACCTCCTGTTCGTAGAAATCCGCCAGGGTCCCCAGCGTGGTGTCCATCGATCCTGTCTTCTCCCCGACCACTATCATTTCCACCAGCAGGGAAGGGAATAGCTTGTTTTCCGTCATCGGCTGTGATAGCCCTTCACCCTGGACAAGCCTTTCTCTGACACCACTGAAAGCGCCGCGTATTATCCGATTACGGTTGGTCTGGATGACGATATCGATAATCTGGGGCAGGCGCAGTCCGGCCCCCAAAAGCATCGAGGCTGTCTGGCAGAATAGCCCCATGCTGCGTTCGATAATGATTTTACCTATCACAGGTATTTTTAATAATAAATTGTCTCTGGCTAATTTCACGGGTTCCAGCCTTAACAGACCGATAATGATTATAATAATGGCAGTCAGTACGCCGAGTATCATCAGACTATTAGCTGTAAAATAATTGGCGGTATTTACAAGCGTGCTGGTCATCCAGGGCAGCTCCACGTCAAGCGAATTAAAAAGGGCTGTCAAAGGCGGCAGGGCTACCGTAATCAGCAGGAAAACCACGCCGATAGCTAACAGTAAAACAAACATAGGATACATCATGGCGCGTTTGATTTTCTGGTTGGCGTAGGCTTGTTTTTCCAGGTACTTGGCAGCCTGCTTAAGGCCGGCTTCCAGTGTCCCTGCCTGTTCGCTGGATTTAATTATCTGGCGATATGTGTTGGTAAATATCTGCGGGTACTGACTCATCGCTTGAGACAGAGAGTTGCCTGCCTGGATTTCCTCGATTAGCCTCCGGAAAGTCTGTTTCAGAGTTTTCTTCGTTACCCGTCCCTCGAGTAGTTTTAGCGCTGCTAATAGCGTAATGCCCGCCTGCACCAGCGTGGCTAGCTGGTTTGAAATATCGATCACATCCCGCATCTTTACGCCGAAAAACGTCGGTATCAGCTTTTCTATCTCCAGCTTGGGCGTTACTTCTTCCAGGCTGATGATGTTCAGGTACCCGGCGCGGTAAAGCGCTACCTCGGCAAGACTCTCTGAAGCAACTTCTATCTTGCCCTCGATGATTTTTTTATCAGTGGAATAGGCTCTATATCTATAAGTCATCGTTCTCTCGTCAGCTGATTGAAAATACGCTGCGGATTACCTCGCTGATTGTGGTAACCCCGTCTTTAACTTTTTTCATGCCATCACGTTTCATCGTTATCATCCCCTCGGTGATGGCTTGTGCTTTAATGTCACCGGACCCGGCATTACTCCGCATTATTTTCCTGATGGACTCGCTCATAGTCAGAAACTCGAAAATCCCCGTGCGGCCCCGGAAGCCGGTATTGGCGCATAAATTACATCCCGTGCCGTGATAAAATGTTACCGCTTCACTCCCCATTTCTTTATGAAAAGCCTCTAGTTCTTCCTCGGGTGGATTATAGGTCGTGCGGCAGTTGGTGCATATGCGGCGGACCATACGCTGGGAAGCGATACCGATAAGCGTGGTTGAGATGGAAGCTGGTTCGGCATCCAGGTCCATCAGCCGGAACAGTACCCCGACGGCATCGTTCGCATGAATTGAGGATAACACCAGGTGGCCCGTGAGAGCAGCCTGGATGGCGGTGTTGACGGTATCTCTATCCCGTATCTCTCCCACGAGAATAACGTCCGGGTCATGCCGCATGATTGCCCGTAGTCCGCCGGCAAAAGTAATCCCTGCCTTGGCATTTACCTGCGTCTGGTTTATATCCATAAAGCTGTATTCTATCGGGTCTTCGATAGTCATAATATTGCGCTCGTTTCTATCCAGCTCATTGATAGAGGCGTAAAGGGTGGTCGTTTTACCGGAGCCGGTTGGCCCCCCGACCAGTATCATGCCGAGCGGGCTCTTCAACATCGTCTGGTACTTCTTGAGAACGTCGGGTTGAAAACCCAGTTCGGCCAGGGTAAAAAGCGCCAGCGATTTGTCCAGTATACGCAGTGTCACCCTCTCTCCGTACGGCGTCTCCATCGTAGCCGTGCGGATATCAACCTCGTTGCCGCCTATCTTGATGGAAAATTGCCCGTCCTGCGGTCGCCTCTGCTCCGAAATATCCATCTCGGAAAGGATTTTTACACGGGATACCAGCGGAGAATGTATATTAAGAGGAAAAGAATACATATCGTGCAGAATGCCGTCGATACGGTATCTGATGCGCAGCCGGTCTTCCTGCGGTTCGATATGCACATCGGATGCCCGGTCCTTGACGGCTTGCGTTACCAGCAGTTCCAGTGTCTCGGCAATCGGCGTATTCGCTGTTAAAGTGGCAACCTCCTCTTTCAGCTCTTCCGCAGCCGGTGTGAACTGTCTTACCTGTTTTTCGATTGCGCCGCTCGACCTGTAATAGATATTTATCGCTCTTTCTATGTCGGAGCGGACGCCGAGTGCCACCTCCACTCTCATCTTTGCCTGGACTTTAATGTCTTCGATGGTGCGCACGTCCTCGGGGTCCGCCATAACCACCATCAAAGAGTCGTTAACGATATCGAGAGGAATAAGCGCGTGTTTACGTGCCATTTCTTCCGGGATAAGCCGGAGCGCCTGCGGTTGCACCAGGTGCCTTTTAAGGTCGATGAGCGGCAGGTTCAACTGAATGCTAAGGACAACCGCCAGTTCCTCGGCTTTAACCAGTCCTTGTTTCAGCAATATGTCGTTTAGCTTCCCGCCTCTTTGCTTCTGTACGGTTAAAGCACTCTCTAGCTGCTCCGGTGTGATAAGCTTCTCCTCGATCAGCATATCACCCAGACTCTTTTTAGAAGTCTTATCTGTAAACATGCGCTTGTTTTCCTTATCCACCAACTCTCTCCCGGGCCGTGACGGTGCCACTCTTCTTGAGTAGCAGTTTTTCTACGTGGTTTATGATGTCCGCCGGCGCGGAAGGCTTGGTCAGGTAATCATCGGCGCCTACCTTGATACCCGTGTCTTTATCTATTTCCTGCGCCTTGGCAGAGAACATCAGGATGGGTAACTTGGCTGTGGTAGGCTCGGACCTCAACCGGAAACATATCTCGAATCCGTCCATTCCCGGCAGCATAACATCCAGGATAACAAGGTCCGGCGATTCCCCCAGCGCTTTCCTTATCCCTTCCAACCCGTTGGAAGCTTTAATTATTTGATACCCTTCCTGCTTTAGTGAGTAATCGACCAGTCTTAGAGTTGCCGGATCGTCTTCGATTACCAGAATCTTCTTTCCCATTTTTGTTTCCTCCTTTATTGTTTAGAGGCAGAGTGAAGCTGAAAGTACTCCCCTCGCCGTATTTGCTTTCCGCCCAGATTTTTCCGTCATGCGCCTCGATAATCTGCTTGGATATATAAAGCCCCAGCCCCGTCCCGCCCCTCACCGTCTCACCCTCGGCGCGGTAAAATCTCTCGAAGAGATGCGCCATAGCCTCTTTACGAATTCCGGTGCCGTGATCGGCCACCTGGAACAGCAGCTTATTTTCTCGTATTGCTGCTTTGGCGCTGACACTGCTGCCGGGGTCGCTGAATTTGATGGCGTTGCTAAGAAGATTGATGACTACCTGGCGCATGCGTTCGCTGTCAATCTCAATATCCGGTAATTGCGCCGGTATATTTACGCTAAGAGTGATATTTTTCTCGCGCGCCAGACTGTGAAACATCTTGATAGAATCAATGAATATATCTTGTACTGGTACAAGCTTCTTATAAATCTGAAATCTTCCCGCTTCCAGCCGTGATATGTCCAGCAGACTGTTGATAAGATTACCCAGATGCATGGTTTCTCTATCGATAATATGCAGGAATTCCTGCTGGATAGCAGGGTCGGGCACCTTGCCGGTCATGATTAATTTAGTAAAACCGCTGATAGACTGCAGCGGTGTGCGCAGCTCATGTGACACGTTAGAGAGAAACTCGGATTTCATCTCGTCGATTTTTCGCAGCTTCTCCTCCGCTTCTTTACGCACCGTGATATCCCTGATAATGGCTGTAGCGATGTATTTATCCCCGGCCTTTCTGGTCGACATAGATAACTCGACTGGCACTTCGGTCCCGTCTTTCCTCACGCCAACGTCTTCCAGTATCCTATTTCCTATATCGCTGGTGCCTGTTTTGTTAAATCGACTGTACCCCTCGGCCATTGATTTCCGTGTCATTTCAGGGACGATTTTCAAAACGGGCTGTCCCAGCATTTCCTTTTCTGTATACCCGAACATTTTTTCCGCCCCGTGATTCCATATCGTCACTCTCATCTGCTGGTCTGCGGAAACAATCGCATCGGTCGAGGTGTTGATAAGCTCTCGGTATTTTGCCTCGCTCTGTTTTAAAGCTTCCTCGGTCTTTTTCCTTTCGGTGATATCGTATACCAGCATCACCCATCCGGTTCGTTTGTCATTTTCTTCGGCTGCCTGGCCATGCATATCAACCCATATATCGCCTTTTGGCGTACGGTAAATATGCTCTTCTTTGTTGAACCCTTTTTCTCTAAGAAGGTCAAGGCGTTTTTTCTTTTGTCCCGGATATTCCTCAACCATGGAAATTACGTCTCCAACAGCTTTTCCGATGGCATCGGATGCCTTGATGTTAAACATCTGTTCACACATTTTATTCCAGCGGGTTATTTTGAATTCGTTATCCGTCGCGAAAACGCCTTCGTGTATTGACCTTAGAGCGATGTCGGAAAATCGTAATGCTTCCTCTGTTTTCTTGCGGTCGGTGATATCCGAGTTTACAGAGAGCATGCACGGCTTGTTGCCTATATTGATAATTTCAGCGGAAAAGAGCCACGTGCGTATTTGGCCCGATTTCACACGGAAATTACATTCTCTGTTGTGGACCGTTCCCTCTTCCTTTAAAATTCTAACCGTCTCGGCGCGTTCTTCCGCAATATCCCAGATATCCAGATCGCTGGCTTTCTTGCCGATAACTTCTTCGTGGGTATAGCCGGATAAATGCAGAAAAGTGTTGTTCGCGTCGATTATCGTGCTGTCATCAATATCGGAAATTACAATTGCCTCCGGGCTGTTGAGGAAGGCTTTGGAAAACTTCTCCTCTGATATCCTTAAAGACTCCTCCGCCTTTTTACGTTCGGTAATATCACGGGCGGTAGATAGAGCTCCGATCACCTTACCTTCTTTATCCTTGAGCACCCGGCACCACCACGCCAGTAACCGCTTTTCTCCGTCGCGGCGCCTTTGCCAGCTTTCCACGTATATCACACCCTCGTTGCCGGTAAAAAGCGGCTTTACCTTGTCATAAGTATTCTGTTCCCCTTCGAAATAATAAGCTGCCTCTTTTCCTATAACGTCATCCCCAAAAAAGTCCAATCCAGCCTTATTTACCCAGGTATATACCTTATCGACGTCCACCTCCATGATGATATCCGGTACTGCCGCTAGAATCGCCTCTTGCCGCGAGCTTAACTCTAGTAGTGTTTCTTCCACCCGCTTGAGCTCAGTAATATCAGTAGCAACGGAGATAATGCAAGGTTCCTCACCTATATTGATTACCTCTGCGGAACAAAGCCATTGGCGTATCTCGCCCGATTTCATGCGGAAACTGAATTCCTCATTCTTTATTTCCCCCTGTTCATCTATAAGCCTGGTCATTTTTTGCGAATCTTCTGGGTTGACCCACATATTTATTTCATTCACAGGGTGACCGACTAACTCTTCGCGAGTATGGCCCGTAACACGAGTATAGCTATCATTAATATCGATGTATTTTCCGTCTTTAACATTAACAATAGCGATAATTTCGGGGCTGGATTGGAAAGCGGCGGCGAACTTGGCTTCCGAGTCACTTAAAGCCTCCTGTGCCTGCTTGCGTTCGGTAATGTCGGTAGCTATTGTCTGAACTCCAAAGATAGTACCGTCCGCTTTCATTATGCTGGACTTCAGTTCGAATATCCTTATCTGTCCGTTTTTGGCCTTCCAGGGTATTTCTAATGACGGATTTTTCTTGCCGCTTAAAAGAGATGTAAACATCTTTGTGTATCGGGGTAGGTCATTGATATTTAAATTCGGAATGTCCTTGAAATGTTTTCCGACAACTTCTTCCTGGGAAAATCCAATCATGTTCAAGAAAGTAAGATTACATGACGTGATTACTCCCTTGAGATTCGTTATGATAATTCCCTCATGGGACTGCTCAACGATATTACGGTATTTTTCCTCCGATTCTCTTAACGCATTTTCCATTCGCTTGCGTTCGGTGATATCGTGCATTGAAACAAGACTGGCGGGTTCGCCTTCCCAGGATATTTTAACCACGCTCATTTCGGCTATGGTTGTTTTTTCACCGGCATGTTTAATCTCAATTTCTACCGTTTTTCCTGTGTTCAAAGGAAATTGAAATGGTTGTTTCATGAGTTCTTTTTGCTTGTGTCCGAATAGATTTTCAACGGCAGGATTGGTAAACTGTATATGTCCATCTTCACTAACAACAACAACGGCATCGGTGCTGTTCTCAAGAATCTTGAGTAAATTTCCATGCAGCCTCGATATTTCCTGTGTGTTGTGTTCCAGCTCGTGCTGCAGCCGTACCCGCTCAATGGAATAGTAAATTGACCGTTCCAGCTGCGAATTATCCAGGCGCCCTTTTACCAGATAGTCCTGCGCGCCGGACTGCACTGCCTTGATGGCTATATCTTCATCATCGAAGCCGCTCAACACTACCAGCGGTATATAGGGCACCGCCAGCAGAATCTTCGTAACGGTATCTAGCCCGTGACTGTCCGGCAGACCCAGGTCGGAAATAATCAGGTCCGGCTGGTTTTTTTCTGCCTGTTCCAGCCCGTCCTCGAGTTTCCGTGCCAGCATCACCTGGAATTTGGTGTCGGTAGATTTCTCGAGCTTCCTCTTGATAAGCTCGGCGTCGTCAATACTATCTTCGATTAGTAAAACTGCTATTTTTCTATTCTCCATAATATCCGCCCCTGTCAATAACTAAAATGATGCGTCGGATAAATTATCGACCATTATCTGGAGGTGGCTCGTTTATCAGCAGCCAGTAAAGCCCGATATTCCGCACCGCGTCAACGAATTCGTTGAAATTTATCGGCTTTCTAACGTAGCTATTAGCTCCACATTTGTAACCGCTGATGAGGTCCTGCTCCTCTTTTGAAGAAGTTAGTATAACCACGGGTACCATCTTGTTATGTCCGTCGGAGCGCAGGCGTTCGAGCACTTGCAGACCGTCCATCTTGGGCAATTTTAAGTCCAGCAGAATCAGTCGCGGTGTGTCTTTTTCATCTCGGTCGGCGTAAGTTCCTTTGCAGAAAAGATAGTCCAAGGCCTCGACGCCGTCGCGGGCAACAATAACTTCGTTTGCAATGTTATTTTTCCGGAACGCCCGCATTGTCAGTTCGATGTCGTCGGGATTGTCCTCTACGAGTAATATTGTTTCACTTTTTTCAAATATCATAACACTCCTTAATTTAAAGTGAAGTAGAAAGTAGCTCCTTCGCCTACTGCCCCCTCGGCGCTCACGCTGCCTCCGTGCCGGTTGATAATCCGCTGCACTGTGGCTAAGCCGATGCCGGTGCCGGGGTATTCGGCGGTATCATGAAGGCGCTGGAAGGCACCAAAGAGCTTGTCCCTGAAAGCCATGTCAAAGCCAGCACCGTTATCCTTGATAAAAAATGTCTTTCTTTCGCCGTCAACCTTACTCCCGAATTCTATCCGGGCTTTCTTGGTATTTTTCGTGAATTTCAAGGCGTTGGTAAGCAGGTTTTCCAGCAGTACTCGCAGCATCTGGGGGTCACCGTTGGCAGTCAGGTCACTGCCTACAATAAACTCGATGCTGCGCTTCGGGAATGTTTCCTGTAGCCTGGTGGTAATCTCGCTTGCCAGTGAACTCAAGTCTACTTTTTCATGGTGCATTTCACTCCTGGTCAAACGGGACAGCTTGAGCAGACCGTCGATAAGTTCGCCCATTTTTTGGCTGGCGACGCGTAGGCGGTTCAAATAGTCCTGTCCTGTCTCGTCGAGCTTGGCCGAATAATCTTCCAGCAGTGCCTGGCTGAAGCCGTCGATACTCCTCAGCGGCGAACGCAGGTCATGGGAGACGGAGTAACTGAAGCTCTCCAGCTCCTTGTTCGTAGCCTGCAAGTGAGCGCTCGATAGTTCCAGGTCTGCCATGGCATTTTGTAGATTTTTCTCGGTTTGCTTGCGTTTGGTAATGTCGTTACCGATGATCAGCAGACAAGGTTCCCCGGCTATATTGATGGTATCGGCGGAAAACAGGAAGGTAAGCATTTTGCCCGATGGCGCTTTAAACTCTATTTCTTCATTATTAAAACGACTGTGTTTATTCAAGATTTCTCGTAGCTTATTACGTTTATCCCCCGGTTTTAAAAGATTTACCTCCTTGGAGGTACGGCCGATTACCTTTTCGCGGGTAAGCTTGTTGAGTTTAAGGAAACTTTCATTTACATCAATGAACTTTCCTTCTTTGAGAGTGGAAATTGATAAGGTTTCTGGAATGGCATGGAAGGCTTTAGAGAATTTTTCCTCTGATTCGCGTAAAGCCTGCTCCATGCGTTTACGCTCGGTAATATCAGTTGTTACGGAGAGCATGCTTTGCCTGTTATTAATATTGACAATGTCGGCAGAGAAAAGCCATACACGTATCTCGCCGGATTTCATGCGGAAGTGATATTCTCTATTGCGAACACTCCCCTTTTCTTTCAGGATATTCACCATTTCGGCGCGTTCTTCCGGCATAGCCCAGGTGCTCATACCGGATGCTTTTTTACCGAGGACTCCCTTGGATGTATAGCCGGTATGCTGTAAAAATGTCTCATTAGCATCCAATATAGTGCCGTCTTCTATGTTGGAGATAACGATTGCCTCCGGGCTGGCATGAAAAGCTTTAGAGAATTTTTCCTCTGATTCGCGTAAGGCCTGCTCCACCTGCTTGCGCTCGGTAATGTCTTTACCAGCGGTTAAAATACATGGTTTGCTTCCTATATTGATTATTTCCGCTGATAGTAAAACGGTACGCATCTCGCCGGATTTCCTCCGCAACAAAAACTCTTCATTTTCAAAGCGGCCGTGCGTCTCTATTAGCTTTTTAATCCTGTAGCGGTCTTCGGGATTTACCCAGACATCTAACTCTTTGGATGCATGGCCGATTACCTCTT
>Ga0154618_106_pt1 | contig 18179 bp, 24 predicted proteins | sample Rifle2008BG13ft_FD_116047 | JGI IMG/M metagenome (GOLD analysis project Ga0154618, IMG submission 116047) | Chloroflexi bacterium RBG_13_51_52 | reverse complement strand
GGCTATTACGGCGACCCCTTCCACAAGTGTACCTGCCCGCAGAGTATCGTTTCACGCTATCAACGGCGTATCAGCGGGCCGTTTATAGACAGGGTAGACATCTTCGTCGAGGTGCCGCATATCGACTACGAAAAGCTGACGGACAAACGCATGGGGGAGACATCGGAGAAAGTGCAATCGAGAGTTACCGCCGCCCGCCAACGGCAGCTAAAGCGCTTCAGAGGCACCAGGCTGACCAGCAACGCCGAGATGACGCCTGCCGAGATACGGGAGTTCTGCCACGTCGAGGACGCAGCCCAGAGCCTGCTACAGGCAGCCATGAAACAGCTCTACCTTTCCGCCCGCGCCTTCCACCGCATACTGAAACTGGCGCTTACTATCGCCGACCTGGAAAGCTGCGACACGATTAAAGCGAACCATGTTGCCGAGGCCGTGCAGTATAGACCCAGAAGGACGGAGTAAGTATTAAATATAATCTACAAATTACTCATTCTGTATTTATCTATTTTTATATCTGGGTAAGGATATCCGTCACGCAGTAAGCCCCTTATTCTAATACTCACATCTCCGGCGGTTGCAGCAGCTGCAAACGTATAGTCTTCCATGGATAATGGATACATCAGTAAAAAACCAAAGAATTCCATAGAAATATCGCCTCCAATCAGAAATACTCTGCCATTTGCTTCAGATGCCATAGCAGACGCGGTATAATAACGGACAGAATCATTGAAAGAGCAACCTGTAAAGTTACTAATTAGGACTGTGGGAATAAATGAGATATTGTTTGACTTATTATAAGTCGGCTCAACAAGGAAAATTGCCTGTTTTCCAACATTTACCAAACTTCCTGTACCTGTAGAAGCTTCATAAATACTCCCATCAAAAAAGTTGGTATGAACCTGAAGATTAGTAATACGATTACTATTAACCGTCGGCCATATGAAATGGAACCCTGTATTACATGCGTCTATTAAAATATTAACTATCTCGCCCCATGGACCTGTGGCGGGGTGTTCAGGAATCCAATAAGTATTTTCTACGGGATTATATATAGGAAATTTTTCAGAGGCTCCCAATTGTATTGCGGTGTGAACACCGTGAAAAAAGACATTGTCAAAGCTATACCCGTCAGAAATACCAATTTGCATCCCTATATTATCTTGCCGAGAGACTAAAATGGCATAGATCCACTTCCAAGTTTTTCCGAGATAGTCTACCTCGGCAGGAGTAGTTGGCCCAACATTCGGCACAACACTAATATTACTTATTGTATTTACATCATAAGATTCCTGAATGACAAATGCTCGGTTATAGCCATATAAAGAAATATGATTAATGTTGACTTTGGCGCCTTCCTTCAAGAAAAAAAGTCATAGTACCGATCGGCGTTAATATCTTCGATAGCACAATTGGTACCCAAGGGTAGATAAAAAGTTGGACCGTATGCCTTTACATGGTCTTTGATAAAGTTAGTTTTAGCAACCTCAAACGTTGGATAATAATAAGGTGATTGCGGATCTTGGAATTCCTCATCTGAGGGCATGGGCTGTTCGTCATAAATAATCCAGAAACCCTTGACCGTACTACCACGCTCCATCTGAAATAGAGGTTCATTCAGCATCTGAGGCCTAGCAAATATTTTTGCCCCTTTCACATGGGTTTCTGGCCATAAATAAGCAGCATTCAAATTACTAGCATAACCCGAAAGACTCCCAATTAGTACAATACCTGATTTAACATTCACGGTATCAGTTAACACGTACCCCATTCCTCCGCCTACTGATGGAACAAGTACTGTTCCTCCCGTGTCAGCTAGTGAATCAATTGCAGACTGGAAGGCAGCGGTATCATCATGCTCACCGTCTCCAACCGCTCCGAAGTCGGTTACCGATACTATTCCATCTAGTTCCAATGATTCACCCTGCGGCCCTTGTTCTCCCTGCAAGCCTTGTGGTCCTTGTTCTCCCTGCAGTCCCTGCGGCCCTTGAGGTCCTTGCTCTCCCTGTAATCCCTGGGGTCCAGTAGGCCCAGCAACAGTACAACTGGAAAATACTAAAAGAAAAGTAGTAATTAAGAGTATCAGAATCGAAATAGTTTTAATACATGTTCGTTTCATTTAATCATCTCCTCCTTCATAAAAATCGTATATGTAGAAACATTTCTAGATTATACATGAAATCAGTAAAATTGACACTCACCTCAAAATGAATATAAAATCAGTCAATAAACAAGCATAATTGCTATCGTAGATTTTTCCCCAATTCTTACTCTGGAAGGAGCATACAAACCATGCCTAAAATGGATTACAATAAACTACTCGTTAGAAAACCCGCTTACGAGGTCGGCGTGCAGGCTGTCGGTAAGCACAGGGGACACCAGGTGCCATCCATGACCTACATGAGTAACAGCCTCGTGCCCGGGAGTAATACCTATGTAGAAGTCAGCTGGATTTACGATGTACCTACCCCCAACCCTTACGTTTTCGAGCATGCCCATAACTATAACGAGATTGTAATGCACATCGGCAGCGACCCGGATAATCCGGAAGCTCTCGGTGGGGAGATGACCATAGACGTCAATGGACAGCCGCTCTCTTTCGACAGGACGACAGCGCTTTTCCTGCCCAAAGGCACCAAGCACGGACCGCTGACCTGGAAAAAAGTGACCCGTCCCCATATAGAAATGACTATTATGCTGGGCTGCGGCGACTTCGCTAAGGCAATGCCGGGAAGGAACCCGGATTCAAAATAATACGATTTCCTGTATAATATAAGAAGCAATTAATTCAAGTACAATGAGAAAGGACTAAATAACATGGCAAAAACAAAGTACGGTCATTTAATCTGTACGGAACTGATGCCCAACGTCCCTCTCCCCCCTTACCGTGAATGGGAGCGTGATATGATCGGGGACGGACCGGTGGACGGCTACCACCGCGGCATGGAACACGTCGTCTGGACGGATGAAAACGTCGTTCCCGGCGGGTTTTACTCGGAAATCGTCTGGCTGTGGGGTCAAAAAATGCCTAACCAACGGCCGCGTTCCAGGCCCACCGAGGCGGAAATAAAAGAGATGATTAAGAAAAATCCCCAGATGGCGCAGGCGGCCCAGGGCGTTCCACCGCACGCACACCCTTTCCCGGAGCTTCTCTCCTTCTTCGGGCTGGACCTGGAGCACCCGGAGGAACTTAACGGCGAAGTGGAATTCTGGCTGGAAGACGAAAAATACATCTTAACCAAGAGCTTCGTCGTCTATATCCCACCGAATGTTACCCACTGCCCGCTGAAAGTCCGCATGGAAACGGGTTTGTTCCATTACACTATCGGCCCCGGCGCAATGTACATTTAAGTATTTCCGGATAATGAAATGAGAGAAGGTAAAATATAATGGCTGAATTAAAATACGCAAAATGCTTTGTGAAAATGGATAAACCGAACCTGAAATTGCCTACCTACCGTAAACCGACCGATAAGAAAACGACCAAACGCCTGGCTTACATCGACCAGGATACGGTAAAAGGGGCGGAGTTCGGCAGCGAGAACGTTTGGCTGTTACCCGGCGGACCAAAAGAGCAGAAAATCATGGACCCGAATACCGAACCCTACACCAGGTTTATCGGTTTTTACAGCTACAATTATGAGAGCATCCACGACCTTTGCGCCGAGGTAGAAATCCATATCGGCGGTGAAAAGCATATCGTCAAGAAAAGCTTTGCCGTTTTTATTCCACCTAACCTGGAGGTCGGCCCGCTAATCATCCGTAATATTACCAAGCCGGTGTTCTTTATGATGGCTTTCCCCTGCGGCAAAGCTATTAAGAAGTGATAAATACATTCAATCCTGAAAAATCATAATTAGCGGGGAGGCTTGAAGAAGCGATTCTCCTCGCTTTTATTCCTCTATAAAGGAGTATAATTTATGCCTAAAACAAAATATGGGAAATACATCATCAGCGAGCTTAAAATGCCCAAGGTTGAAGCCGCATGGAGTCCTCCAAATCTAGGCCCGGCGGGTAAAGGCAGAGGCGGTCGCGTGCTCTATCTGGATAATGATGTTGCCCCCGGGGCTTTCTACATGGAATGTGTCTGGATTATGCCGCGACCTGCGCTTTCAGCGGAAGCCATTGAAAAAGCAAAACGTATAGGTACGGGCCCGCATACGCACGATTACGATGAAGTTATTGCCTTCATCGGGACCGATAATAACGACCCGTACGACCTGGGGGCAGAGGTAGAGTTATGGCTGGGTGATGAGAAGCACATCATCACCAAAACCAGTCTGGTATTTATTCCGGCGGGACTCAAGCATTGCCCGTTGGTTTTCCTTAAAGTAGATAGACCGGTGTTCCACTATACCACCGGACCCGGCAAGATGTATTTTTAAAAGAATATGGGGGGCGAAAAGCCCCCCATTTTGTTACTTAATTCTTTTATTGCTCTCAATATATGTTTATCAACGTTTAGCTTATACTCCAGAAGATAATACCCACCACCAACAGTATCAAGCCTACACCAACGGCAATCCACCCCCCTATTTTAAGAGCCCCCGGTTGTGGACTCTCGATATGTTTAAGGGAAAATTCACGCAGGTCGGGCATTCTGGAGAGAGCTTCAAATATCTTCTTCTCTTCACGTATGCCCCATATGATACTGCCAAAACCGAGGACTATAAATATACCACCGACTATGAGTAATATGTGCCAATCCCCTTGAGACATCGTGAAGTTAAATCCTTACTGTAGCTTTTGTTTGACTACTATACGTCATTCAAAGGGAATTTTCAAGCAGGCGAACAGGTACATCGACACGCCTGCTTGATTTATCAGCCTCTATTTAACTTCGGCTTTGGCGCCGGCAGCTTCCAGCTTTGCCTTGGCAGCGGCAGCATCTTCCTTGTTGATGCCTTCCTTGACCGGTTTGGGTGCGCCTTCTACCAGGTCCTTGGATTCTTTCAGACCCAGGCTAGTTAATTCGCGGACGGCCTTAATAACATTGATTTTATTAGAGCCGATTTCCGTGAGAATAACGGTAAATTCCGTCTGTTCCTCGGTGGCAGGGGCGGCTTCACCCAATGGCGCGGCGGCGGCAACGGCAACGGGCGCCGCGGCAGTGACGCCAAACTCGGTTTCCAGCGCTTTTACCAGTTCCGCAAGTTCCAGCACAGACATGCCTTTAATCGCCGTCATAATATCGTCGATTGCGCCGGCCTTCTTTGCCTTGACAGTCTTGTGTTTCTTGGTATCTTCGGCTGCTGTCTCTTCTGCTTTTACTTCATCTGCCATTTTACTGTCCCTCCAACTGTTGAATTCTAGCTTGTAATACTCCCATCATTCCTCTAATGGGGCCTGCAAGTACATTTACCAGTCCGTAAATAGGACTCTTCATACCACCGATTACCTTGCTCAGCAATACCTCTCTCGATGGCAATCTTGCCAGAGTATCCACTTCCGCGGCGCTTAAAATCATATCCGGCAAAAAGCCCGCTTTAATACTCAAGGTTGACTTTGATACCCGTATATAGTCCGCCAGAGCTTTGGCTGTTTTGGTGGGTTCTCCGTATCCGAAAGCTACCGCTAACGGTCCTTCAAACTTACCTATTATATGGTCTAGACCCGCATTTTTTGCAGCAATCTGCGCCAGCGAATTTTTGACTACCTTATAATCGATATTTGCATCTCTAAGTTTGCTGCGCAGCTCATTTATTTCTGTCGTTTTTAGTCCGCGGTAATCGGTCAGCACGCCGATATCACATTTAGAAAATATCTGTTGCAGGCTTTCTACTGCCTGTTCTTTCTTTTTTGTCGGCATTATCAATACCTCCCGTATTTCATCGGAGACATACTTTATGTAAACAAAAAGCCCTCATGCCGAACACACGAGGACTTAGTATATCTGTACTTTATATCCTCGGCGGGCATTTATTAAGTCCTTCTGTTGAAGGACACCCGCTGTCTCGGGACTAATTATTTAGTTGTCAATATATTATAGCACAACTCTAGTCTATCGTAAAGCTAGCTGGCAGTTAAAGACGTGGCCAACGCAACATCAAGTTTTACGCTTGGACCCATGGTGGTAGTTAAATAAGCGCTCTTGACATATTGCCCTTTAGCGCCTGACGGTTTTGCTTTGACTACCGCTTCCATTATCGCCGTGAGGTTATCAAACAGCATCTTTTCTTCAAAGCTGACCTTGCCCAGCGGTACGTGAATAATAGCTGTTCTATCGAGCTTATATTCCACCCTGCCCTTGCGGGCATCCTCGATGACGCGGGGCAAATCATTCATGGCAACAACCGTGCCCGACTTGGGATTAGGCATGAGACCTTTCCTGCCCAGGATTTTGCCTAGTTTACCCACCTTGCCCATCATCTCCGGAACGGCGATAGCTGTATCGAAATCAACCCAGCCCTCTTCCACCTTTTTAATCATATCATCGCCGCCGACAAAATCCGCCCCAGCGCCGCTGGCAATTCTTTCCGCCTCCCCCTGCGCGAAAACAAGGACACGCACTTTTTTGCCCAGACCATGAGGCAATAAGGCGATTCCCCTTAATTGTTGGGCAGCGTTACGCGGGTCGAGACCCATGCGTAAATGGAGTTCAACCGTCTCATCGAATTTGGCGGGGGCTGATTTTTTTACCAGCTCAATCGCTTCCTTCGGCTGATATGCAGCAGCCTTATCTATTTTAGCCGATGATGCTTCATATTTCTTTCCATGTTTAACCATGTTATTCCACCTTTATTCCCATACTACGGGCGGTTCCCTCGACAGTCTTCATGGCAGCTTCAACGCTGTTGGCATGAAGGTCTTTAGCTTTCAACTCGGCGATTTCTCTGATTTTCTGCCGGGAAATCGTCCCGGCGATATCATGACCGGCGCGGCCTCCTGCCTTCTCTAAATTCAAGGCTTTCTTGATCAGGTCAGAAGCCGGGGGCGTCCTGGTAACGAAAGTGTAGCTTCTATCCTCGTATACGGTGATTTCCACCGGTATGATAGACCCTGTTTGCTTGGATGTCCGCTCATTATATTCCTTACAGAAAGCCATGATATTAAGCCCGTGCTGACCCAAAGCCGGACCGACCGGCGGAGCCGGATTTGCCTGCCCAGCTAGAATCTGTAGTTTAATAACTGCTTTAACTTTTTTTGCCATTATGCTTCTCCGCTAAATTTACAATTTATCTATCTGTAAAAAGTCAAGCTCCACCGGCGTTTCCTGGCCGAATAAGGAGAGAAGCACCTTGACTTTGCCTTTTTCCATGTTAATTTCATCGACAACACCCACAAAATCAATAAACGGGCCGTCGGTAACCCGTACGCTCTGTCCTTTGCGGAAGCCGACCTTGACCTTCGGAGCCTCGGCCGACATCTGTTTGATTATTTCGCTAACTTCCTTTTCCCGTAAAGGAGTGGGGGTATTACCACTGCCAACAAATCCGGTGACCCCCGGAGTATTGCGCACCACACTCCAGCTATTCTCATTCATTTTCATTTCTACCAGAACATAACCAGGGAGTATCTTGCGCGTTACCGTGCGGCGGCGACCACTTCTGACCTCTATCTCATCTTCAGTAGGTATGACTACCTGCGTAATTTCATTTCCGGAGTCCATGAACTTAATACGCTGTTCCAGGTTTTTCTTGACACGTTCTTCATGCCCCGAATAGGTATGAATAACGAACCATTGTTTTTCAATTACCGCCACAAATAACCTCGCTACCTAAATTTCTGGAAAAGATTTTAAACGTACCGCCCATACGACGACCTCAATTTCCAAAGAGAAAACCCTAATTCCCAATGAAAATCCTGCTTACGAGTTCTGAAAAACCAAAGTCAAGAGCTCCCAGGACAATACCCGCGATAATGGTAACAATGAGCACCATCCCGGTTAAATATACAATTTCCCTGCGCGTGAGCCAAACAACTTTTTTTAGCTCATTAAATATTTCACTGAAATAATTAAATAGTCTAAAACCTTTTCGTTTCGCGGTGGTTGGTTGTGTCATTTCCGATAACTTCCAGACTTATTCACAGCGTTGCTTTATTTTGTTTCCTTATGCACCCGATGCATTCTACAACGGGGACAATACTTGTTCAATTCCAAACGCTGTGAATCGTTCTTCCTGTTCTTGGTAGTCGTATAATTCCTCTCCTTGCACTCGGAACAGGCAAGGTAGATAATACCTCTTGCATCAGCTTTTTTAGCCATTTTATTCTATGATACGGGTGATGGTACCAGCACCTACCGTTCTTCCTCCTTCACGTATCGCGAAACGCAGACCTATCTCCAACGCCACCGGGTAGATAAGCTTTATTTTCATATTGATGTTATCCCCGGGCATTACCATCTCCACGCCTTCCGGTAACTCAATAGTACCAGTAACATCGGTCGTTCTGATGTAAAACTGGGGTTTGTATCCGTTAAAGAAAGGCGTATGCCGTCCGCCTTCATCTTTACTCAAGACGTATACCTGGGCTTCAGCATAGGTATGCGGTTTGATTGAGCCTGGAGCCGCCAGAACCATACCGCGCTCGAGGTCATCACGTTCTACGCCTCTCAAGAGTGCACCGATAGCATCACCAGCCTCGGCCTGGTCCAGCATTTTATGGAACATCTCAAGACCGGTTATAACAACACGGCGCGGTTCATGACGCAATCCTACGATATCAACCTCTTCACCTACTTTAACCTTACCACGCTCCACTCTGCCGGTAGGCACAGTGCCTCTCCCTTTAATGCTGAAGACATCTTCAATATGCATTAAGAATGGCTGGTCGATAAGACGCTGCGGTACCGGAATAAAATCATCGACGGCATCCATCAATTTCAGGATAGGTCCGCACCACTGGCACTCTTTCTTGCCACAACCGCACTCAAGAGCTTTAAGCGCGCTTACCCTTACAATAGGCGTCTTGTCACCGGGGAATTCGTACTTGGTCAGCAACTCTCTTACTTCAACTTCGACCAGTTCGAGCAACTCTTCATCCTCCATGGCGTCGACTTTATTCAAGGCGACGACGACATAAGGAACGAGCACCTGGCGAGCCAATAGTACATGCTCTCTGGTCTGCGGCATGGGACCGTCCGGAGCGCTGACAACGAGTATAGCGCCGTCCATCTGGGCAGCGCCGGAAATCATATTTTTAATAAAGTCCGCATGGCCGGGACAATCGATATGAGCATAATGTCGCTTTGCCGTCTCGTATTCGACGTGCTGGATAGCGATAGTCATGCCCCTCGATTTTTCTTCCGGGGCATTATCAATGCTATCGAAGGGGCGGAACTGCGTTGCCGAACTTTGTTTTGATAATACCAACGTTATTGCCGCGGTCAGGGTTGTCTTGCCGTGGTCAACATGACCTATCGTGCCTACATTAACATGCGGTTTTGTCCTGTCATATTTCTGCTTTGCCATTTCATCCTCCCTTTATTCCGAGCCCACAATCGGATTCGAACCGATGACCCCATTCTTACCAAGAATGTGCTCTACCGACTGAGCTATGTGGGCGTCGGTATTATTATACAGATTTTCATAACTATTTGTCTATATCAATATCGTATTTGGGCACAAGCTATAGTGGAGGGAGCAGGATTCGAACCTGCGTAGCCCTTAGGGCGGCAGATTTACAGTCTGCTCCGATTGGCCGCTCCGGCATCCCTCCAGACATGACCCGCCGCACCAACCCAGCCCGAGAAGGGATTCGAACCCCCAACCTACCGATTACAAATCGGTTGCGCTACCATTGCGCCACTCGGGCATCTAACTCAAACCACGTTGGAAAATAAAAAAGATAACTTAAGTATTATAAGTGCGGCGAACGTAAAAGTCAAGCTAGCGCGTGCGTACCACGAGCACATTAACGGTAATAGATATAACGCATTGTTTTCCTGAAAAAGAATCCCGCAATCAGCCCTGCAGCCAGACCCCCAAGGTGGGCCTGCCAGGCTACTCCGGGAATAAAGTTAGGTATCGACCAAACCCCAAAAAATAGAAGAACCACCACCCAGAGAGGCATAATACCCCAGATAGCCACTCTCATCGTCGGCATCATTACCACCAGCGCTCCGGCTAAAGCATACACCGCGCCGGAAGCTCCGATGGCTATCGACAGCGGCGTACCCAGCCAGATATAGAGCAGATTACCCAGTATGCCACCGCCGAAATAGAGGAGCAGAAATCTGCCTGATCCCAGCAGTTGATAAATAACTCTCCCGAAGAAAAACAGGGTAATCATGTTGCCGAAGATATGCCAGAATTCAGCATGCACGAACATATTCGTGATTATCGTCCAAGGCTTTTCCGTGAACAGTGAAGGCGATAATCCTAAATTGCTTATAATTTTTACCTTATCGATTAAGGCAGCAATAAAAATCATAAAATTGATGATGATTATTACGTAGACGGGATTCTGCCAGAAATCCCCGGAACCTCCACCCGTCCAGACCCTCCTCCTGGACGGGGGAGAAGGTTTCATATAATCTCTATCGTTTAAAGGCAATACTTAACCTCCATGAATGTATGCATGAGAAACACGCTCTATTACTATTATAACAGCTTTGAGAGCCGAGTGCAGTAACTTGACTAAAAAACAGGAAAAAGCGATAATTATCAGGATATATTACCGCATTCCCCGATAGCTCAACGGTAGAGCGGGCGGCTGTTAACCGCTAGGTTCAAGGTTCGAATCCTTGTCGGGGAGCCAATAATTTTTGGCCTCATATTTATAATATGATTAATATCTCTACCAAAAGGATGATAATCAGGAACTTCTCTCCAGATGATTGGTGTGAACTCCAGGAAATTTTTGTAGATAAAGAAGCGTCTGAATATTCTTTTTCCGACTACCCCTTCCCTACCGGTGAACGAGAAGTAAAAGAAATAACAAACTGGTTTTCGCAAGGTAATAGCTTCCTGGCAGTATATGAAAAAGTTAAAAAGAAAATAATCGGCTATATAGCAATAAATAGTGAAAAACAATCCGAATATAACCTGGGGTATTGTTTGCATTCTGATTATCAAGATAAAGGATATGCCACAGAAGCTTGTATTGCCGTCGTCAATTACGTGTTCAGCAACTTCAACGCCGAAAAATTTGTCACCGGGACGGCTGTTTCAAACACACCTTCCTGTAAATTATTAACCAAACTGGGTTTCCGGAAAACGGGAGAAAGCGTAACTTCACTTAGAAAAGACAACGAAGGAAAGCCTATCGAGTTTATCGGGGCGTCTTACGAATTGACTAGAGATACATGGAACGGTACTACATATGCTGAATCTGGCAACACGTAACCGATAGGTTCAAGGTACGAATCCTTGTCGGGGAGCCAATAGCCAAACAAAAAGGGGCTTCATTTTCACAAGCCCCTTTTCTATTTCACCAGCCCTTTAGCTACCAGTAATTCTGCAGTCAATATGGAACCCCCGGCAGCACCCCTGACGGTATTATGGTGTAATCCGACGAAACGTATATCAAAGACGTTGCACGGTCTTAATCTGCCTACCGTTACCGCCATACCATTGCCAGCGTCCCGGTCTTTGCTAGGTTGCGGGCGGTCCGTCTCATCACGATAAATTATCGGCGGTTTGGGGGCAGTGGGCAGCTTAAGCTCCTGCGGCAGTGATGAAAAATTACGCCATATTTTGATGATTTCTTCCAAGCCGGGTTTCTTGCCGGCGAACTTTAAACTTACACAGGCTGTATGCCCATCAGAAACCGCAACACGGTTGCAGTGTGCCGAAATTTTTATGCTGGCATCGGACACGATTTTTCCGCCTGCTACCCTGCCCAGGATTTTTGCCGGTTCAATTTCCGATTTATCTTCCTCGCCGGCAAGTGTGGGCATAACATTATCAATCAGGTCGATAGAAGCCGGGCCGGGATAGCCGGCACCGGATACCGCCTGCAGCGTGGACACGATCATCTTATCAATCGGATAGCCGGCTTTTATCAAAGCGTAGATAGGCAGCATATAACTCTGGATGCTGCAATTCGGCTTGACGACGAGTAATCCATCTTTCCAGCCGCGTTGCTTACGCTGCTGCGGGATAATATCCAGATGGCTATGATTTATTTCCGGCACCATCACCGGCACATCTTCAGTGCTGCGATGCGCCGAGTTATTGGAGACAACGGCAAATCCACTGCCGGCATATTCTTCTTCCAGCGCGAGGATAGCTTTCTTATCCATCTCCACCGCCGAGAAAATCAAGCTGCATTTACCGGCGGCTTTAGACACATTACCGGCATCCTCAACAACTATATTACGATAGGCTTGAGGAATATCCTCGCTCATGTGCCAGCGTCCCGCAACGGCGTCGGCATATTTTTTACCGGCGGAGTTCGGCGAGGCGGCCAGATATACCACATCAAACCACGGATGGCTGTGAAGCAGCTTTAGATATTTCTGCCCCACCATACCCGTCGCCCCGAGAACACCCACCTTGATTCTCTTGTTCATTTATTTCGCCTCGTTTAAACAACGCAACTATATATTCAGAATTATAACAGACTTATGGGTCTCTAGTCATCAGTCCAGCGATACTTTTTCTTTTTGGTTTTAAGTTTCTCTATCCCGCAACTAAAACAGATTCCATTATGGCAGCAGATTACCCCACCACATTCCGGGCACTTCCACTTCTCTTCTTCCTTCTTTAAAAATTTCCTTATCCCCTGCTTTTTAATAAAGTCGAGATTTTCTATCATGCTCATGTGGTAGTTCGTCCGGTAGCGCTTATCCAAGTGCTTTAATCTGCGGCATGGGAACTCATTACATTCAAAACAATACTGCACTTTGCCTTCTCCAAGCAGTTCACAGTTCTTTTTCATGAAAGTGCAATTCTTTCCCCGCGGACGGCACCCGCTGCAATAGGCCTTCATAATCCCGGTTTTCCTGAGGTCATATTTCATCGCCAGATGATTGCCGCACAGACCGCAGTTCATCCCGCAAGGCGCTATTAATATCTCTTCCACTTACCCCCCTCCTATTCCCACTATCTTACTTAAACCAAATAAAAAAGGGAAGCTTTCACGCTTCCCTTAAAAGCTTTAAAATATACCGTTTTCTCTTATAACTGTATTTCCTGTAAGTCTCGGCTGACGATTAATTCCGGCTCGGTTACGGACTGAACGTCCTCGGCGGAAACACCGGGCGCGACTTCCCGTAATAAGAGTCCCTTTTTCGTGACCTCTATTACCGCCAGGTCGGTAACAATTAGGTCGACCACTCCCTGTGCGGTAAGAGGATAAGTACACTCCTTGCGAATTTTATAATCGCCATCGTTGGTGGTATGCATCATGGCTATGATCACTTTCCTCGCCCCGACAGCTAAGTCCATGGAGCCGCCGATATTACCAATTTCCTCGGGCAAACCCCTTTCCGGGTTGGACCATCCCGCTAAATCGCCCTTTTCCGATACCTGTAAAGCGCCGAGAACCGCCACATCCATATACCCGCCCCGTATCATGGCAAAAGACTCGTTTTCAGAAAAATAACTGGAACCCGGCAGTTCGGTGACAGGCTGACAACTGGCGTTGATAAGATCTTGTTCCACATCTTCCCTGGAGGCTAAAGGACCCGTATTAAGCATACCAAGCTCCGCCTGCAGGACAATATCTCTACCCTCAATCCAGTCTGAAACCAGGGTCGGGATGCCTATGCCCAGATTTACGTAGGAGCCGTCTTCGAGTTCATTTGCTATCCGGAGGGCTATCAACTCACGGGAGAGCCCTTTGAATTTCTTAACAGTGTCTACCATCTCATTCTCCTCTATATCAGTCAATTGTCGGGAAGTAGTTGGGCCTGTCCACTTTTACCACCCTCTGGACATAGATACCCGGGATATGTACCGTATCGCCGTCAATCTCACCAATCTCCACCAGATTCTCCACCGCCGCGATAGTAATTTTACCAGCTGCCGCCATCTCGGGATTATAATTCCTGGCAGTTTTATGACAGGTTAGATTGCCCATGCGGTCGCCCTTTTGGGCATATACAAAGGAATAGTCCGGTTTGAGAGCCGTCTCCAGCAGGTATTCACGGTTGCCGAATTTCCTCTTCTCTTTTCCCCCTTCAACAACCGTGCCCACGCCCGTAGGGGTATAGAATGCCGCAATTCCGGCACCCGCCGCTCTTAATTTTTCCGTAAAGGTGCCCATCGGGTAGACTTCCATCTCAACTTCACCGTTGCGGACAGCCTTTTCTACCGGGGAATTTGCGCCACGGCTGGCCGAACGGTAGAAGGGATAGTTGCAGATCGCTTTTTTGACCTGCCCGTTCATGAAAAGTTGAGCGATATCCTCATTTCCCGGTCCCATCTGCATACAAATTAAAGTCAGATCTTTTGCACCCTGCCTGGCCAGTCCCTGTATCAGGGGAATAGGTGTTCCAGCCGTGAAGAATCCTGCGATAGCGATAGAAGCTCCGTCAGGGATATCCGCGATAACTGAATCAACATCAGGGTATACTTTGTCCAATACTGGTCCTCCAAATTCTAGTCCTTCTTGCGGATTTCGTAACCGATTACTTTCACCGCCTCTTGAAGGGCGATATCTACGCTGTTACATGCTTTTAGCGAACCCAGATCGGTCAGCAAAGGCTCAATCGCCCGGGCAAGCTTGGCTTGCACCCCCGAAAGAATACATTCTGCGCCAAGCAGACGGATAGTCCGTATTGATTTAGCAAGCTGTCCGGGTACTTCTTCATCGTCAATAATAGCGGTGGAAACATCAATAATAACCACCCGTGTTTTCTTTTTCTCTACGTGGTCCAACAGCACTGATGAAATATCGATGAAGCGGTCGGCATCCAGTTCTCCCGCTAATAACGTTAAAGAAAGGCCGGGATAAAGCTCGAAAACCGGCGTGGCAGAGTTCTTCCAGCATTCGAGCTTGGTTTCCAGTTGGTCGACGCGAGCTTTAACCTGCGCTTCGGCGCCGCCCCACGGGCGATATTGCGCAAAATAGCCTACACCGCCAATATATTTACCGCTGCTATCATAAAGATGAGAGGCGGAAACACGAACCGGGATAAGTTTCCCGGACTTTGTTTTCGTTACCGTTTCCAGGTCATGGATTGTCCCGCCGGCTTCGTAAATCTTCCGGTTGGCATCCCGCGCCGCCTCAACGCTTTCGTATACATCGACAATATTCTCGCCGATAAGCTCATTCATGTCACGTTCGGTAAGTTTACAGGCTTCTTTATTAGCGAATTTGATAATCCCCTCGGCATTGATAGCCAGAATGGCATCGGGGCAACCATTGAGTAAGGCTTCAAGATGTCCACCGTGGTGGGTTGTAATATGTTTTTCCATTTACTCTACCTCCCAATTACGTCAAAATACATTTTTACACACGCGTATCATATGCTATATCACCTCGATACAGCACACGATATACATCCCAATATCTAGTATATATACGGGGAAAGACGATTGTCAAAAGACCGAGCTGCCTCCGGATCGATTGTAAAAACAGATCTTTTCTCTTATTATTATATTGAAAACAGTTATAATAGCGTATGATAAATACACAACCCGCAACAGATACGATTACTTTCCTCGGGACAGCCGGCGCCAGGTTCATGGTCAGCCGGCAACTAGCCGCATCGGGCGGAATCTGGCTGAACCTCAACGGCACCCAGATACTCCTAGACCCCGGGCCGGGAAGTATAGTTCAAAGCACTAAAAGGAAATTGAGCGCTGAAAAGCTAAATGCTATTATCCTTTCCCACCGCCACCTCGACCACTCAGCGGATGTCAATGTAATGGTCGAAGCTATGACTAACGGCGGTTTTAACCGTCACGGTTGGCTGTACGCCCCTGCCGATGCCCTGGATAATGAGCCGGTCATCTACACTTACCTTAAAAAATTTATCGAAGGCGTCATTATCTTAGAAGAAGGCAAGTCATACACTCTGGACAATATCACTTTTTCCACGCCGGTCAGGCACGTACACCCGGTAGAGACCTACGGCATATTATTTCGTTCCCAGGGACATTGTTTCTCCTATATTACCGATACGCGTTATTTCGCAGGACTGAATAAAAGCTACGCCGATAGCGAACTGCTGATAATCAACACGGTATTTACCGAACCGCGTCCGCCTGTCGAACACCTTGCCATACCGGATGCCGCGAGAATTATTGCGGAGATTAAGCCTAAAGTAGCTATATTAAGTCATTTCGGACTTCACGTCTGGCAGGCAAAGCCCTGGAAAATAGCCGAAGAACTGTCACGGCAAACGGGAGTAAAGGTAATCGCGGCGCGGGACGGTATGAAATTCGATTTGTCACAACTGGAAGAAGAGTAGCATTATCATGGAAACACAGCAATTCGAGCAACTGGTCGCTAAAGCCATTGAAAGTCTACCCGAAGAGTTCCGCGAAAGGCTGGAAAACATCGATGTCATCGTCGCAGATTATCCGACGCGTGACCAGCTACACCATTCGGGATCAGGAAGGAATGAGACATTGCTCGGGCTTTATGAAGGAGTCCCCCTGACTCTGCGAAGTCACGGATACGGCTTTGTGATGCCGGACAAGATAACGATTTTTCAAAAACCTATTGAAGCAGCCTGTAGAAACGACGCTCAAGTAACATCCAGAATACGACAGGTCGTCCTCCATGAAATAGCTCATCACTTTGGTATTGACGACGACAGACTTGAAGAACTGGGGAGGTATTGAGAACCTTTTATTCTTTCTATTCCAGGTTTTTGACCATGTATTCACCCTGCGAAACATAACCGAACTCGGCGCGGTAATATTCCTTAGCGCCGGTCCCGCTTAAGATGACCATCATGCCGGCACCGAACTCTTCTCTGGCTATCCGCTCCGCTTCATTCAGTAGCGCCTTGCCTAACCCCTTATGCTGCGCCGCTTTAACGCTTTTTTCAGATAGCGGCACTTCCGGACCAAAGACATGCAGTTCCCTAATTAATGCCTGGCTCTTCCCATTTATTCCTCCCCCCAACGCAGGAACAGATTGCGTTTGAATGCGTAGTCGCAGCAGTCCGAACAGCGTCTCATTATCATCCTCGAAAGAGAGGAATATTTCTTTGCCCCCGGCAGCATTATAATCCATCCTGACCAAGTCTGGCTCGCCGATTTTCCCTCCGGCTAAAGACCGGTGGCCGTACTCGCGGCAGCGTATACAGCGACACTCGGTCCCCTTCTGTCGCATGCGCTCTTTAACGATATCGCGGAGAGAGTCCTTGAGCCCGCCGACGATAAATTTCGATGGGATATCGCGCAGCACCCGGGAAATACGCACATACTTCGGCACGATGGATTTTATCTCGGTTATCAAGTCTATCATAGTTTCGTCATCATAAGGCCGGTAGCGTCCATCCCGGTACCACTTTTCCAGTTCGGTACCCTGCACTACCATGGTCGGATATAATTTAAGCCCGTCCGGCTTGAACCTGTCATCGGAAAAAAGCAGTTCGGACATTTCAAAGTCTTTTTCCGGCGTTGAGCTGGGCAGCCCCGGCATCCAGTGATAATATACCTTGAACCCGTGTTCGCGAAGTAATGCGGTGGCTTTGACCACTTCTTCGACCCCGTGTCCCCGCCTGACCAGGCGGTAGATATCATCATCTAAGGTCTGTACTCCTAATTCTACCCGTGTAGTGCCGAATTCCAGCATGCGTTTGATTTCCGCCTGCCCGCACCAGTCCGGCCGGGTCTCGATGCAGAGTCCGGTACAGCGGTTGCGGGCAGTCTCGTTGATGGACTTGGCTTCTTCCAGCGCGTCTGATTTTATACCATTTAGTCCGTCATAACAGTCCTTGACAAAGCGATACTGGTATTCTATCGGCTGCGCCAGGAAAGTACCCCCCATGATAATCAGCTCGATTTTATCCGTGGGATGGCCCATTTCTGCAAAAGTGTTCAGTCTGGCTTCGACCTGCTGCCGGGCATCGTAGTTAAAACGCCTAGCACGCAATACCGCCGGCGATTCCGGAGTGTAGCTCTGGGGGGCATCCTGATAAGTGGGGCAATAAAGGCATTTGCCGGGGCAACTCGTAGGCCGGGTCATTACTGCCAGCGGAGTCACCCCGGATATGGTTCTTGCAAATTTTCTTATTTTAGCCATACTATTAATTACTACCCGTATTAAGTTTAGCAGATAGGGACTTATGTCAACAACGCAGGATACTTACAACCTTATAGCACCATCCTGGT
>Ga0154618_173_pt1 | contig 18492 bp, 17 predicted proteins | sample Rifle2008BG13ft_FD_116047 | JGI IMG/M metagenome (GOLD analysis project Ga0154618, IMG submission 116047) | Chloroflexi bacterium RBG_13_51_52 | reverse complement strand
AGACCAGCGGGTTGCCCACGTAACGCTTGTCGAAGAATATCGACCCGTTGGAGGTGGGGATGCCCATGCGATTGCCGTAGTCCGCTACCCCCGCCCGGACCCCCTTAAAAATACGTCGTGGGTGCAGCACTCCCTTGGGCAGGTCGTCATGGGGCAGGTCCGGCGGCCCGAAGCAGAAAACATCGGTGTTCATTATCGGGAAAGCGCCCAGCCCCGTTCCCAACGGGTCGCGTATCACCCCGCCGATGCCCGTCGCCGCCCCGCCGTAAGGCTCCACCGCCGACGGGTGATTGTGTGTTTCCACTTTAAAACAAATAGCGTATCTCCCATCGAAGTCGATTACGCCAGCGTTGTCTTTAAATACGGAAAGGCACCATGGTTTGTTCAACTCCTGCGTCACCTTCATCACGGTGCTTTTCATCAGGTTGTCGATGACCTTATTGCCTAGTGTTATCTTGGCTTTAAAGGTCTTGTGGATGCAGTGTTCCGACCACGTTTGTGCCAGTGTTTCCAGCTCGACGTCCGTCGGTTTGTGTCCCAGCTTTTTGAAGTAGTCCTGGATAATCCGCATTTCATGAATATTGAGCCAGAACCTGCCCTTGCTCAATTCCATCAGGGCGTTATCGTCCATGGCGGCGATATCTATCTTTTCCAGTTTGAACTTATAGGTGGCGGAAGGCAGCGCTACCGCTTCTTTGTGGGCGACGATATGCTGGACGACGCTGTTGACCAGCAGCTTATCGCAGATGGACTTTAGAGTATCATCGGAAATGTCGCCCCAGAGCAGGTATTTTTTCGCCGTCCTGACCGCGCTAACGTTGGTTATGCCGAGGTCTTTAATGCCTTTTTTCACGCTGTCCTCGACCGGGTCCATGACGCCGGGATTATAGGCTACCTCCACCAGCCGCGCGCCTTTAGGGGCGGGGCTTTCTTCGACGATATACTCCTCCACAATCGGGTCGGCGAGCAGTTCACGGCAGATGGTTGAAAGCTCTTTTTCTTTTAGTTTGCCTTCCAGTAAATAGATGCTGCTGACCCTTACACGCTTGACCGTCTTAATGCCGAGGTCGAATATATCTTTTTGCAGCCCTTCGGAGCGCGGGTCAGCGAAACCTTCTTTTACCAGGACCTCTATACGATACACAGTAGTCCCCCTTCATTCCGAGCAAAAAGTTAAAACTCTCTATCCGGTAGTGCTCTTCCCCTAGCTGTAAATAGCAAATCAAGGGTTAATTCGGCATGTCCAACATGCTCGGCGGCATGTCTGGCAACGACGATCAGCATATCGCGTCCCGTTATCATGCCGCGGCGAGGATGTGCATATTCTGTGTCCAAGTCCTTTGATGATAATTTTGCTAGATGTGAAGATATGCGTTCCTGAAGTTCACGCCATCTTTGTTGAATGGTTTCAATTGTACTCCCATAAGCCTTGAACTCAGCTTCTCGCTGACGGTTAATATTCTGGTGGCATAAGACCCCATGTATATTCGCTTCGATATTTCCAATGATATGAGTAGCTAACACATACAAGCTGTTGGCATTATCCAATGGACGCCAGTTGAGGTCAGTTTCATCTAGCCCATCCATGCATAATAGGATGCGGTCGACGGACCTTCTTATAAACCTCCAAAATGATTCTATTTCTTTATCAGGCAACATAGTTTTACCCTACCTCCTCCACCCTTTTCCCCACCCTTTCGACTAAAAAAGTAATCCACCGGCTTGGTTCTGCCGTTTGACTGAAGTCAAAATCAGTATAAACCATATCCGCCGGTTCGGCAAAATACCTGCCGTTTTCGCCTTTAGCGTGAACGTAGCCCAGCATGCTCTTGAAAGCCCGGCTCTTTAGCACGTAAGGAAAAAGTGAAAGCACATCCAGCACCCGCAGGATGCCGTACTTTACCGCCGGGTATTGCAGGCTGCGGAAGCGTTTCCCCACCCCGAACCCGTAAAGGTGCGTCCCTTCCTCCCAGTGCCCCAGCAGGTTATCGATGGCTCCGTAAAGCTTGGGATTATCGCGGTAGTCCATATACTGTCCCAGCAGCATTAGAATGTTCATGTTGTCCATCGGGCAGGAATCCCTGGAACCGTAGCTGTCGCCATAGCAGTCCCACCCGCCCCCCGTCATCTGCGTGCTCATCGCCGCTCTAATGTACTTTATCACCCGCGGGTCGTCATGATAGCCCATCTTCGCCAGTGAAGAGATGAGTATTGCGGACATACAGAAATAATTATCCTGCACGTTAGGGGGCATGGTAAATGTGCCGTCGTACGCTTGGAATCGGAAAACTTCTTCCGCTTCGACTTCCAGCCCCGTGTCGTTTATCGTCAGCCCGATGTCCGCCAGGAAAAACAGGTCCCAGTAGGCTTTCCCTGCCTCCGTGTAATGCACCCGGCCCGACTTTATAGCTGGGATACCGACGCTATTGCCTTTGAGCCGACTTATGATATTTTGGATGGAGCTGTCCCGCAGTGTCGGCGTGACATCTGGTTTTGTGTCCAGTAGCTGGAGTTCCACGGCATACTTGAGCCATGCCGGTCCTTCCAGCAGCCAGTCGAGGGTATTTTTATCCAAGATTTACGCCTGCTAATCTAAAGATTTCTCGGCATTTTATAGAAGATATCTGACACCTCTATTTTACCGTTTTTCGGCGCATAGGTAAAGACCAAAACATGTCTGAATACCGGTGCATTCTCTTGATATATTGCTGACAAAGGTGTAAACTCTTTTTCACATAAGAACTTTTTTGAATAGTTGACAGCTGGCTGATTAGACCTTGGAAAGGAGCTCGGTATGTTTACCGTCACCGCTGATATAGCTAAAAACCGGTTGTATGTTTCTCTCGTCGGGTATTTTAACTACGAGCAGATGAAAGAATGCACCGATAAAACTATCATTGAACTCCGGAAACTCAAACCAGGTTTTGATGTTATTACCGATATCTCGCAATTTAAACCACTGGGTCAGGATACCCTCGTGGAAGTCGAACGCGCTCAAGCCCAGTTTAAAAAGTCCGGGATAAGGCACGGGATTCGCGTCGAAGGCAAAGCCAAGTTGACCAGCATTCAGTTTAGCCGGATAGGTAAAACTGTTGATTACATACCCGATACTGTGGAAACCATTGAAGAAGCTGAAAAACTACTGGACTCCAAGGTATCGCAGGAAAAAAACGAAAACAACAGTTAGGTTCGGCTATAGGGTGTTGAAAAGGGGGCGTTTGCCCCCTCTCTTTTTTATTTACTTTCTCGCTGTGGCTTTCGCCCTGTCTTCCTGGGACATTTCCGCTAAACGCTTGACTTCTTTAGCGTCCAGTTTCAGTCCCTTGGCTACACGTGTTCCGTATTCGGGGTCGGCTTTATAGAAAATAGCCGTCTGCCGCAGCTGGATGCGTTTTTGAGCATTGCAAAGGTGCGTGGTTATATTGCCGATGAGATGGTCTCTATCAGTATCGGTCATCACGCGGCGGTAAAGCTCGCCGGACTGGAAGAAATCGTCGTTGGGGTGCTTGTAAGGCTGCCGTGCTGCCTGGCCGGATACCGCGAACGGAGGTTCGGCGACTTCGGGACTCGGTTCGGGACCCCCGAAGCTGTTGGGATAATAATTAGGTCCGTCGCCGCTATTGTCGCCTAAAGCCATGTAGCCGTCCCGCTGGTAGTAGTTCACCGCGTTCTTCGGGCGGTTAATTGGCAGCAGATGATAGTTGGGCCCCAGGCGGTGGAGGTGGGTATCATGATAGGAAAACAGCCTGCCCTGGAGCAGCTTGTCCGGCGAAGCGGCGATGCCGGGCACGAAGTTGGCCGGCGAGAAAGCCGCCTGTTCAACTTCCGCGAAGTAGTTCTCGGGATTCTTGTTCAGCACCATTCGCCCGATAGTTATCGGCTTGACATCGGCGTGGAACCAGACCTTCGTAACATCGAAAGAATCGAAGCGGTACTTCTCTGCCTGTTCCGGGGTCATTATCTGCATTTCCAGTCGCCATGAGGGATAGTCCCCCCGCTCGATAGCCTGGAAGAGGTCGCGCGTAGCGTGGTCGGGGTCTTTCCCCTTCATCTCGGTCGCTTCGTCGCGGGTGAGATTCTTGATGCCCTGTTCCGTCTTGAAATGGTACTTCACCCAGTAATACTTGCCTTTGGCGTTGTACCATTTGAAGGTATGGCTGCTGTAGCCGTTCATGTTGCGGAAGGTGAGTGGTGTGCCCCGGTCGGAGAATAAAATCGTTACCTGGTGGATGGACTCCGGCGTCAGTGAAAGGAAGTCCCAGAACATGTTGGCATCCTTGAGGTTGCTGCCCGGGTGTCTCTTCTGCGTGTGGATGAAGTCCGGGAATTTCAGAGGGTCGCGGATGAAGAAGACGGGAGTGTTGTTGCCGGTCATATCGTAATTGCCTTCTTCGGTGTAAAACTTAAGGGCGAAGCCGCGCGGGTCTCTTTCCGCATCGGCGGAGCCTTTTTCACCTCCGACCGTGGAAAAGCGGGCGAAAACCTCCGTGCGCTTGCCGATTTCTGAAAGGAATTTAGCTTTCGTGTATTTGGTCACGTCCGCCGTCACGTCGAAGTAGCCGTGAGCGCCGGATCCTTTGGCATGTACTACGCGCTCTGGTATTCGCTCGCGGTCGAAATGTCCCAGCTTTTCCAGCAGGTGTGTATCCTGCATCAGGATCGGCCCCGGATTGCCGGCGGTTTTGGAATTCTGGTCATTATCAACAGGTGCACCGAAGCCTGTTGTGTAGGTTTTCTTGCTTTTTGCCATTATTTGCCTCCTGTAGTATTTTTTTATCCTTGTCTGTACAGGGATTCAAAGTATAATATATCAGAATCAAAAAAGCAATCATGTGACTTTTCTCCTATAAATATTTCCTCAACTATTGCATCCTTGTTAAAGTAGTGGTTCAATATATGTCGCAGGGTGTATTTAGGCAAAAATCTTGACAGGTGACCGCTGCGGATAAGGAGGAACATGAAACCGAGAGAAATCAAAAAAGGTATCTATTGCGTCGGTGCTATTGACTGGGACAGGCGCCTGTTCGACTCCCTTATTCCCCTCCCTGATGGCACCAGCTATAATGCCTACCTGATTAAGGGCAGTAAAAAGACCGCCCTCATTGATACTGTTGACCCCCCGATGAAGGATGTGTTGCTCGATAACCTCGACCAGCTCGGTATCAAGCGTATCGACTACGTTATCTTCAACCACGCCGAGCCTGACCATTCCGGCAGCATCCGCGAGGTGCTGACTAAGTACCCGGAAGCTAAAGCTGTCTGCACCCCCAGGTGCAAAGATATGCTCATCGACCGCTTTTTGGTCGCCGAGGATAGGTTCCAGACCGTCGAAGATAAAGAGACTATTTCGCTGGGCAACCGTACTCTGGAGTTTATCCATGCCCCCTGGGTGCACTGGCCGGAGACTATGCTGACCTACCTCCGGGAAGATAAAATTCTTTTCCCCTGCGACTTTTTTGGTTCCCATATCGCTACCACGGATATGTATGTGCGGGATATCGGGCAGGAATATGAAGCCGCCAAACGCTACTGGGCGGAAATCATGATGCCCTTCCGCCTCCAGATTCAAAAGAACCTTGATAAAATTAAGGATTATAAAATAGATATTATCGCTCCCAGCCACGGCCCCATGCACGATAAACCGCAATTCATCATTGATGCCTATCACATGTGGGCTTTTGATGAGCCCGGCAACATCGTTGTCATACCCTACATCTCCATGCACGGCAGCACCCGCTGCATGGTCGCCCACCTCGTTGAGACTCTGTCGCGTAAAGGTGTTACCGTCAAGCAGTTCGACCTCGCTGTATCGGATATCGGCAAGCTGGCTATTTCTCTGGTAGATGCCGCTACTATTGTTATCGGCACGCCTACTGTGCTTACCGGCCCCCATCCCAATGTTGCTTATGCGGCTTTCCTGGCGAATGCCATTAAGCCCAAGGCTAAATTCGCCTCTATCATCGGTTCCTACGGCTGGGGCACTAAAGCGGTGGAGCAGCTTGCAGCCATGATACCTAACCTCAAGGTGGAGATATTGACGCCGGTAATCATTAAGGGCTATCCTGAAGAAGCCGATTTCCAGGCGTTGGATAAACTCGCCGATACTATTGCCGCTAAACATAAAGAGGCCGGCCTAAAATAAGCTGGTCGCGATGAAAGGAGCAACGTGTTGACACTCTCTAAGGAATCCAGACTTAAACCGAAGAAGGTTATCGAGCGGGCCGTGGCTTTCTTTGGTCCCAATGGCTTTGGGCTGACATTGAAAGAGGAGGACAATTGTAACGCCTACTTTGAGGGTGGCGGAGGCAGCGTTAGAGTAACTGCCGCAACGTCCAAAAAGGGCAGCTCCGTAGATGTAGAGTCGGTAGAATGGGACTACCAGACGCAGAAGTTTATCGATAAACTATAATCATAACTCAACGAATATATAGGAGGACAGGGAAAATGGCATATACAGCCAAAGACTACAGCAAGCTTATCGGTATGGAAGGTTTCAGTCAGACCATTCTCACCAATCACTTTACCCTTTATCAGGGCTATGTGACTAATACCAATAAACTCACGGACATTCTGGCGGCGATGTTAAAAGAAGGCAAGACCGCCACCCCGGAATATGCCGAGCTCAAACGCCGCTTCGGTTTTGAATTTAACGGTATGCGTCTCCACGAATATTATTTTAATAACCTCAGTGGCAAGTCTGCCCTGGATAAGTCCGGTGCCCTCGCTAAAAAGCTAACCGCAGCTTTCGGCAGCTATGATGCCTGGGAGCAGGATTTCCGCGCCACTGGCGCGATGCGCGGCATCGGCTGGGTGGTGATTTATCAGGATGATGTCACCGGCGCCCTGTTCAACCAGTGGATTAACGAGCATGAAACCGGTCATCTTGCCGGTTGTAAACCTATATTGGTGATGGATGTCTTCGAGCACGCTTTCATGATTGACTATGGTTTAAAGCGCGCCGATTATATTGCGGCGTTCTTTAAAAACATCGACTGGAAAGAAGTAGAAAGCCGATTAAAGTAGCGTACCGTTATAGGCGGGGTGGGACTAAAGGAAGGTAAAACTATGAATAGAGCAATTATTTTAATAGCATTGGGCGTTCTTCTGATTTCAACTCTAATAGCCGTTGTTTCCTGCAGTACGTCATCTCAACCTTCGTCAACGGCTCCCAATACAGATACCCAGACAAAGCCGCCACCCGGAGGTACGCCAGGTAATGACTTCACGCCCGGAGCAAATATCGCCGTGATAATTGAGGGCTTGGCTTTCTCACCGTCGACTATTACTGTGGATGCAGGCACCACTGTGACTTGGACAAATCAGGATACCGTCAACCATACCGTTACCTCCCGGATGGGGATTTTCGATAGCGGTATTATGTCCCGGGGTTCGAGCTTCAGTCGAACCTTCACTAATTTCGGCGATTTTGAATACTACTGTACGCTTCATCCCAATATGGTAGGGCACGTAATTGTGAAATAACCGGTAGCCAAAGGGGGAGGCTTGATTAGCGCATTAGTGGCAACCAGAATATTGTTTGTCCTGGGTATTGTTAATGTTATTACCGGTCTATTGATATTCTTTTCCTACCGTTGTCTCCCTGGCTCGAAACTCGGGAAAAACCTGATGAAGTACCGCTGGTACCAGAAGTATTTCAAACTGCATTGCTATATCTGGTGGATATTCTGGCTATCTGTGATAGTCCACGCTATTTTTGCTATTGTATATATCGGCTGGCCTTTCTAAGACTTGTTTAATTCATGTAAATAAAGGGAGAGTGATAATGGTAGAGAATACAACCCTAAAGACCGTTTTGGATACGGCGATTCAAAAGGAAATCGAGGCGCAGGAGCTATACCGTAGCCTTTATTGGAAGGTCGTAGAAGATTCCGCCAGAAACATGTTCCTTGAACTCTCGAAAGTTGAGAAGAAGCATGAAAACCTCCTGCGTGACTACGCGCGGGGGAAGCTGCAGGAAGGCGCGTTAAAGAGCGACCACATACTTGACTACAGGATTGCCGAACATCTTGACCAACCCCCGGTAACACCGGACATGCAGCTTAAGGATGTCCTGCTGCTGGCAGCCAACCGAGAAAAAGCCTCCCATGAATTCTATATCAGCCTTGCCGCAGTGCATCCGTCCGGGGAAATCAAAAAGCTCCTGGAAGAACTTGCCTCCCAGGAGCTTGAACACAAACACCGCGTAGAAGACCTTTATACACAGGTTGCTTTCCCCCAGACCGCCGGCGGATAGCTCGCTTTATTCTATCTCTTTTTCTTGGTCAACATACTGCTTAATGATTCTCGAAGTTGCCTCACGCTGTAAGGCTTGGCAATTACCGCTTTAAAACCGTATTTTTTAAAATCGGACATAATTGGGTCGGTAGCGTATCCGCTGGATACGATTACCAAGGCTTTAGGGTCTATTTCCAGCAGCTTTTTCACCGCTTCTTTGCCACCCATCCCCCCGGGTACGGTCAGGTCCATGATAACGGCGTTAAACGGGTCTCCTGATGCTTTCGCTTGCTCATACTTCTCTAGGGCTTCGGCGCCATCCGCGGAAACCTCCACGGTATAGCCTGCCATGCCCAGCATATTCGTCAGCATTTTCCTTATTATCTCTTCATCGTCCATTATCAGCACTTTGCCCCCCGCCTGACCGGAGTCCATAGCTGTCAATTTCCTGCCTCCTTTCACCGCCCTCTTTGTAGTCGGTAAATATATGCGGAATATCGAGCCTTTTTTTTGTACCGATTCTGCCATTATGATTCCGCCGTGATTCCTCACTACGGAATAAGCGCTTGTTAAGCCCAGCCCACTCCCTCTTTGTTTCGTGGTAAAATACGGTTCGAATATCCTCTGGAGATACTCTGGTGATATGCCTATCCCTGTATCCTCAATATCTATTCGTACGTAGTTGCCGCTTTTGATCGGTATAGCGGTAGTTTTCTTCAAGACTTCATTCTCGGCATTTATTTTTAACGTCCCTCCTGTGGGCATGGCTTCATCAGCATTGAGAACAAGATTGTTGATAACCTGGCTGATTTGCCCCTCGTCGGCTTCTATCTGCCAGAGATCGTCCGGGAGAGATAGTGACAGCTTCACCTTCGAGCCTCTCAAAGCAAACTCGGCAGATTCTCTTATCAATTCATAAGTGTTAACAGGTTTTTTAACCGGCTTGCCCCCTCTGGCGAAGGTCAAAAGCTGCTGTGTCAGGTCCTTAGCGCGCAGCGCCGCTCTTTCCGCCTCGTCCAGCATTGCGTAAGTATTATCGGAGGTAGAGATGTATGTCTTCGCCAGACCGATATTTCCCATGATACCCGTAAGAAGGTTATTGAAATCGTGCGCGATGCCTCCGGCCAGCATTCCGATTGATTCCAGCTTGGCCATCCGCAGACGCTCCTGTACCAGCAGCTCGTTTGCCGCCACCAGGTCGATATCGCGCAGGGCAAAAACAATATCCATCGCTACCTCGGTAAATAGAGACATTTCATCTTTATCATGTATCAGCATCTTCGGTATTGAGGTGCAGAAGACTCCGTATATCTTGCCCTCGATTTCCAGCCTGATAGTCATACTCCCGATATCTGTATCGTCTACAAGTGCCGGGCAACCCTGGCACGTTTTATGCGGGTCTTCGGTTATAACTACCCGTTTTTGTTTCAATGCCTTTACCACGCAGGATGGCATTTGGTTTTGTCTCATCATTTTAACCAGGGCAGGGAATTCCTTGCTCATGTTCGCTCCTGCCCACGCTAACGGCTGCTGTTTTTCATCTAACAGGACAATCCACGCACTGTTGAAACTGCGGCTAATAACAAGGCTATCGCAAACACTCTGTATCAACAGGTCGCGGTCCTTCTCCCGGGTTATCAGTTGGTTTACGTCGCGTATCGCCCGCAGCGTCAGGTTAAGGTGAGAGATTCTTTCTTCTGCCTCCTTTCGTTCCGTGATGTCAATCGCGGCCGTCACCAGCGAGGGAACGCCGCGCAGCGTTATTTTTTCCGCCGAGAACAGGAGTGTCCGGAATTCACCGGATTTTGTTCGCAGTAGTACTTCAAAATCGCTTAGCCGGCCTTCGCTCTTGATTATTGAATAGAATACCTTTCTCTGCTCTGGATCGGCCCATAAATTAAGCTCAAGCGCGGTATTGCCGATAATTTCTTCGCGTTTCAAATCTATAACGCGACAGTATGCCTCGTTGACATCGATCATTTTCCCGTTTTCTAGGGTGACAACAGCCATTGGATTGGGAGAAGCGTGAAACGCTTTATTAAACCTCTCCTCGCTTTCTTTTAGAGCCTCCGCCGCTCGCTTACGCTCGGTAATGTCACGAATATCGCACTGGACCACTCTGGTATCATTCACTTGATAAACATTACTCACAAACTCTACGTCCCGCTTGAGCCCGTCCTTGGATTCCAGTGGCAAATCTTCATAGCGGATATAGCCCTTGTCCTGCAATTTGGAGAAAGCCGCTTTGTTCACCGCTATATCTTTGAATAGCCCAATCTCCCAGAGCTCCTTCCCTGTTAATTCATTAAAAGAAAAACCCAGCATATTAAGAAGGAACGGATTAGCATCAATTATCTGCCCTGTTTCGGCGTTAAGAATCAGAATGCCGTCCTTGGCTGATTCAAATAGTCGCCGGTAACGTGTTTCCGAAGAAATCAGTGCCTCTTCCGCCCTCTTCCGCTCCGTGATATCCTGCGCGAAGCCTACCAGTCCGATGGCTTTATTATCCTTATCGAAAATCGGGATTTTGTCTGTCTGTACCCATCTTAGACCGCTGGCAGACTCGTATTGCTCGATGATGTTTATCTTGGAACGTCCTGATTTAAAGACCTCATTATCATCAACTGTCATGCCCTGCGCAATAGGTTTCGAATACAGGTCGTAAACCGTTTTCCCCAGGAAGTCTTCTTCGGCCATATTCAAGGCTGTCGCAAAAGCCTTATTAACCCGCAGTAATATCCCATCCAAGTCCTTGTAAAATACCAGTATCGGCGAAGAATCTATAATAAGCTTGATATCCTTCCGTTCTTCTTCCAGCGCCTCCGCCATTCTTTTACGCTCGGTGATATCGCGGATTATCATGCTCGTTTTTTCTTTTCCGTCTTTATCATAAAATATCCTGGTAGATATATCGCCGGGGAATTTAGTGCCGTCAGCGCGGATGAAAGTAAGCTCTCCGGTGAATTCTCCGGTAGTCCTGCGTTTCTCAAGAGCCGGTTCTAATCGCGGGTCGGAATAGTCTATTATCCCTTGTCTCCCGATGCGGCATATCTCCTCTTCACTCCTGCCGAACATCCTGCAGGCTTCGGGATTTGCTGCCAGGATTTTCCCGTTTATAGGAGATGTCAACAGGATGGCGTCTTTACTGTTTTCAAAGATGGAGTGATATCTCTCCTCGGACTCCTGAAGAGCTTTCTCGGCATTCTTCTGCTCGGTAATGTCCGTGAAGGTGGTATAAGACCGGTAGGGAGTCTCTTCATCTTCTCTGAATTCCGGCGTAGCGTTGATTAATATCCATCTGTATTCATCACTAATCGGATTAAAAACGCCCATAACTACATTTTCAACGGGCTTTCCTGTGCGTAGCGCCACCATTGAAGGGTGCTCTTCGCCCGGAAAATCGGTGCCGTTTTCATGTATACTCTTCCACCGCGGGTCTACTGATTCCCTACCCAGTATTTGGTCTATAGTCAGGCCCAGTATACGTCCCGCCGCCGGATTGGCTGATATTATCTTTCCCCCGGCATCCTGGTAAACAACGCCCTGCGCCATCGTCTCGAACAAAGCGCGGAACCTCGCCTCGCTCTCCTTTAATCGCTCCTCCGCGCGCCTCCGTTCGGAAATATCGCGCACATATTCTATAGCGCCGGCCATCTCTCCTGTTTGCGTGTCGATGAGGGGAAAGCTGTAGAGGTCGAGCCAGCCGGTAATTTCGCCTCCCTCTCCTGTTAAAGGAACTACCTCGTAGGCAGCCCGGCGATTTTTATATGTCTGTCCGGTGGGACATATTTCGCATGGCTCGGTCCTATTCTGGTATGCCTCGTAGCACTTTTTGCCGGTAAGTGGCATGGCATGTGCGTACAACTTTTCCATTGTTCCGTTTGCCTGAATAATATTAAACTCACTATCGAGAACGCTGATGCCGTCTTGAATGCTGGTAAGGATGTTGCTAAGGAAGCTTTGTTGTTTGTGTAAAGCTTCCTCCGCCTGCTTCCGCTCGGTAATGTCCCGGCAAACACAAAAAACGAGTTTTTGACCGGCGATAATTGCCCCGTTGGTGCTTATTTCAACGTCAAGAATCGTTCCATCTTTACGGCGGTGTTGTGTCTCAAAGTGATCGCCCGTTTCATCAACATCCCTCATCATTTCGAGCGTTCGCTTACGTGTGCCCCCGACTGCCCAGTCCCAGACATGGAGTTCACGGACTTCCTCGGGAGAATATCCCAGCATTTCAGTAAAGCGGTGGTTTGCTTCATATACCTTGCCGTCCTCATCGAGGATTACAATCCCATCTCGTGACTGCTCGATGAGAATTCGCCGTCGGATAGCTTCATTAGACAACTGCTCATCTGTTTTTTTGCGTTCGGTGATATTATCGGCAATGGTCAACAGGCATGGCTCGTTTTTCAGCATGATTTTTGCCGTAGATAGGTTTATCGTCTGGGTTTCCCCCGTCTTTGCCCGCATCTGTACCTCGGAATTTTGTACTATCCCCTTCTCTTGTAATGTTTTGACAACAGCCTCCCTTTGTGCAGGGTCATACCAGAGATTCAACTCTGAAGTAGTGCGACCGATTAATTCCTCACGACTAAAGCCCGTAACGCGGCAATAGATATCATTTACTTCAACAATCCGACCATCTTTTATCGTTGAAATTGCCATCAAACTGGGAGAGTTATAGAATGCCTTGGCAAACTTTTCCTCGCTCTCTCTTAAAGCTTCCTCCGCCTGCTTCTGCTCGGTAATGTCCCTTTGCACGGAGAGGAGGCATTTTCTCCCGCCAACTGTGATAGGCTCGGCGGAAAACTCCCAGATACGTATTTCGCCTGATTTTCTGCGGAATTGATATTCTTCCTTGTTAATCCTGCCCTTCTCTTCGACCAGACGGCGCATACTTTCCCGGTCTTCCTTCTTAACCCACAAGTTAAGCCCTTTTGTGCTATGGCCTATCAACTCACCGAAAGAATAACCGGTACTTTTAACTGCAGCGTCATTTGTATCTATGATAATAGACTCATCATCAAATGTAACAATACTAATAGCATCGGGACTGGAACGAAAAGCCTTAGCAAACATCTCCTCGCTCTGCCTAAGTGCCTCAATCACCTTCCTGCGTTCGGTGATATCACGCAAGATGACTATATCAACCATTTTGTGTTTGAAAGTAAAAAGACTGGCGCTTATTTCCGTATATACGATGCTGCCGCTTTTAGATATAATGCTTAACTCGTATCGTTCTGGTACTTTTTCGCCGGCTATTCTCTTTCTGTATATTTCTATTGCTCTCTCTCTTTGTTCTGGAGCCACAAATTCAACAAATGACTTGCCGATTATTTCCTCTGCCGTATATCCACTTATCTCCAACATCTTGGAGTTACAGTATTGAATCATACCTTCCTCGATGAACACAATGGCGTCATTGCCATGCTCAACAATACTGTGAAATCTATCCTCGCTCTCACGCAGTGCTTCTTCCGCCCGTTTGCGTTTTGTAATATCCTCATACATCGCCATGAACTGCTGTTCCCCGCCCCACATCACCTCCCGGCGATATACCATTAAGTTTCTAATCTCACCGTTTGGTCGCTTGATACTTATTTCATATTCGCCCGGCACGTACTCCTTAAGCTTCCTCCTCTTCCTCCTCTCCTGGTGTGCGGCGAAGCTCTCCGGTGTATAGAGTTCGCTTCTTTTTACCGCCGCCAGTTCTTCCACGGTGCGGTGCCCGAATGTATTTAAAGCAGCCTTATTGGCATAAATCAGTTCACCGTCTTCCGTGACAATCCGTACGCCCAGGGGACTCTCATCCATCGAGTTTTTAAAGTTCTGCTCCGAGGCGATAAAAGCTTCAGCAAGCTCTTTGGTGCTTAAAAGAGAAGTATCATGTTCGTGTTTGTCGATATTGATTCTGTTTTCCTGTAGTCTGGCGATAAGCCTCTCAGCTTCGGCCAGCTCTTTTTTCAGGTCTTCATACGTCGGTTTTTTATTCTTCATGTCTCTATCCCCCATCCGCCGGGTGGTCTTCAGGTATTTTTAAAATAAACAAGCGTCGGCTATCGCTGTTTCTGGAATACTGTTTTAAAAGCAGAGCCGGCGCTGTTAATCCATGCAATACCCCCAAACTTACCATTTAGAGGTCAAAAGGATTTGATTTGTCTCACACCATCACCATCATTTAAGTGTATATGCCGCTTGAATCTATTGTCAAGAGGCAAATGAATATCCTGTATATAGCCATGTGACCATGTTGCATAGTACTTTAGATGGAATTACACGCGAATGATATTTCATCATATGATTCTACGTCTCTGCTTGACACCTTGAGCCTGTAATTGCTACACTTCTCTTGTTTCCCCTGAAATTATGTCGGCGGATAACGTAAAGAAATGAATATTAAAAAAGTAGGACTCCTCTATCACCCCATGGTCGGGACTACCCTTGATAAAGCTAAAGAACTGGAAAGCTCTTTGGTGATGCAGGGGGTCTCCCCCTGGATATGCTCCGCCTGGGAAAAAGAAGAAATTCAAGCCTTGCTTGAAGGTACTGACCTGCTTTTGACAATAGGCGGCGATGGCACTATCCTTCGGGCGGTGCAGGCAGTAATTCCCCACTCGACGCCCATAACCGGCATCAATCAGGGCAAGCTTGGCTTTCTTACTGAACTCGATGCCTCCGAAGCTGTCAAGAAATTACCCCTGTTAATCACCGGCAAAAGCTGGATTGACCAGCGCTCGATACTGCAGGCGGAGTTGATATCGGCAAACCATGAACCTCGCGTTTTCCATGCCTTGAACGATGTCATCGTGGCGCGCGGTGAGATCGCCCGTATTATCCGCGTCGATATCGCTATCGATAGCCAGCCCCTCGCCACCTATAAGACCGATGCTGTTATCACCGCCACTGCCACCGGCAGCACCGGCTATGCCTTGGCGGCCCGGGGCCCCATCCTGCACCCCCAGTCACACGATCTCCTTCTCTTGCCGGTAGCCCCGCACTTAAGCCCCTCCTATCCCCTCGTCCTGCCGGAAAACGCCGTGATACTGCTGCGTCTCAACACCTATCACCCCGCTACTTTAAGCGTGGACGGCCATATTAACCTGCCCCTGTCCGATGGTGATACCGTTACCATAAAACGAAGCCCTCATTTCGCCCGTTTTTTCAGGATACGTTCTGAAGATTGGTTCTATCGTTCTCTGGAAGATAAATTGAAAGGAAAACAAGGTGATTCAGGTAGAGAAAGCTAAAATTACAGATGTTCCCCAGATACACAAGCTCGTTAACAAATTCTCGGAAAAAGGCTTGATGCTCGCCAGGCCCTTGAGCGAAATATACGAGGGTATTCGCGACTTTTTTGTAATTAGAGATGGCGATAAAGTCATCGCCTGCGGCGCTCTGCACGTCAGCTGGTCCGACCTTGCTGAAATACGGTCGGTCGCTGTCGCTGAAGATAAACAGAAAACGGGCTTGGGGGCCGCGCTCGTTGCCGCCTGTCTGAAGGAAGCGGAAGAGCTCGGCATCAAGACCGTATTCTGCTTCACTTATCTGCCGGAGTTTTTCCGACGGCATAAGTTCGTCGATATCGATAAAATGGAATTGCCGCGCAAAGTCTGGACGGACTGCTTTCGCTGCCCCAAGTTCCCCAACTGCGATGAAACTGCGCTGATTTATCATGCCTAAAAGGAAATCCGGAGATACTGAAGAAAAGACACTTCGGCGCCAGTATATCTATAATGGGCGTGTTATTAACCTGCGCGTTGATACCGTTGTTACCGCTGACGGTCACCATGCCACCCGTGAAATCGTAGAACATGCCGACGCCATTGTAGTGGTCGCTTTAGACGCCGACGATAATGTGCTGCTGGTCAACCAGTTCCGCACCCCGCTGGGTAAAAACCTCCTGGAAATTCCCGCCGGCGGTATTGAAAAAGGTGAAGACGCTGAAGCTGCCGTGATCCGGGAAATGCAGGAGGAGACGGGCTATAAACCGCAGAAGCTGGTATTTCTAACCGGCTTTTATACGTCCCCCGGCTTCAGCAACGAATACCTGCACCTCTACCTCGCCACCGATTTAGTTCCCTCACGCCTCCACGCCGAAGATACTGCCGGCATTGAACTAGAACGCGTGCCGATTTCGAAGATATCAGAGTTGGTTGCTTCGGGCAGAATCCAGGATGCCAAGACCATCGTTGGCCTGTTGCTGTTGCTGGAACACCGCAAGACTGACTAAAACCCTAATTCTCCCACTTTAACGCCCGTCCGCCCATCAGGTGGATATGCAGGTGCTGTACCAGTTGCCCCGCGTCCGCTCCGCAGTTGATAATTAACCGGTAGCCGTTTTTGGCAAGTCCCTGCTCCCTGGCAACCCTATTAGCCACCGCCACCATTTTCCCCGTCAGCGCCGTATCTGTTTCCTTCATGTCCGCCAGCGACTCTAAATGCTTGACCGGGACTACCAGCAGGTGCACTGGCGCTACCGGATTTATATCCGGAAAAACGACCACTTCTTTATCCCGGTAAATAATCTTGGAAGGTATTTCCCCGCTGACAATTTTGCAGAAAACGCAGTCGGTTTTGTTCTTTTCGGGGTTCATATCTGCCACCCCTTTTCCCCCATCCCGGTTGCGGGGAAGGGGGAAAATACCTCTTTAATTTTAAAGGTCAATCCAAACCTTCGGCACACCGACTGGAGACGGCGGCCCCTTCATATCGAGTATCGTCGCTTTGCCTTTCTTTAAAATGAAAGCACCCACGTAGCCCAGGCCTTCCTTTTCCACCCCCGGTTTATAAAAGGGACGCTTCTCTACGATTTCCTTCTTGAGCGCCGGGTCCTTCACCTCCTGCATCTTGCCGGTTACTCTTATCTGGACACCGTCGGCATAATAGCACAGTTCGGTTTCCGGATTTTTCACCAGTTGTTTGTAGACATCTTTTGGTGATTGCATGGAAAATATAATGCCGTTTTCGTCTGCCCGGTATGTTCCCATGGCGCGTACGTGCGGCTTATTGCCTTCCGCGGTAGCCATATAGGCTATGGGATTTTTAGTGATGAATGCCAGTACTTCTTTTTTGTCCATGAGAAAACTCCTTCGTTTTGATATTGTGTGGAAATTCTAGCACATTGACTTGTATACTTCAATGCGCTTATTTCAGCTTCTCTATCACCGCATCCGCTACCTGTGATGTCCCCACCGCGGTAGGGTCATCGCGCCGCTCTTTCATATCGTAGGTCACGCTCTTGCCCTCTTTGATAACCGACGCGATGGCTTTTTCCAGCCGGTTGGCTGCTTTAACCTCCCCGATGTGCCTTAGCATCAGTACCCCGGATAGCATCATTGCCATCGGGTTGACTCTATTTTTGCCCGTATATTTCGGCGCGCTGCCGTGCGTCGGCTCGAAGAGCGCTATGCCCTCCCCGATATTCGCCCCCGGCGCCAGACCCAGTCCCCCCACGAGACCCGCGCACAAATCGGAGATAATATCGCCGTATAAATTGGGAGCCACGATTATATCGTATTCCTGCGGCCTTCTTACCAGCTGCATGCACAGGTTATCGATGAGCGCGTCCTGGAACTCTATGTCCGGGTAGTCTTTAGCCACCTCCCGCGCTACGGAAAGGAAAAGCCCGTCCGAAAATTTCATGATATTGGCTTTATGTGTCGCCGTTACCTTTTTACGTTTATACTTTCGGGCGTACTCGAAGGCGTATTTCACGATGCGCCGCGTGCCGTGCTCGGTAATCATTTTTATGCTCAAGCCGGAGTCAGCTCTGATAACGTTTCCCTTTTGCTTATTGATGAACTTAATCAGCTCTTTGGCTTCTTTCGTATCCTTCTCGAACTCCACCCCCGCGTAAAGGTCTTCCGTGTTCTCTCTAACGATGACGATGTCCACGTCTTTGTAGGGCGTCGGCGCGCCGGGATAGGTCTTACAGGGGCGCACACAGGCATAAAGGTCTAAAGCCTTCCGCAGGGCGACATTAACGCTTCGGAAGCCGGTGCCCACCGGTGTGGTCACCGGACCTTTTAACGCCACTTTATTATTTTTAATCGACGTTATAACGGAGTCGGGCAGGGGAGTGCCTTCTTTAGCCATGACCTCGGCCCCGGCGTACGCCATCTCCCACGCGAACTTCACCCCCGTGGCTTCCAGGACCCGCCGTGTAGCCGCGGTGATTTCCGGTCCCACCCCGTCCCCTGGTATTAGCGTTATTTTATAGGGCAATTTAAGGACACTCCTAATTAATTGTTTTGCGTTTTT
>Ga0154618_186_pt1 | contig 20034 bp, 17 predicted proteins | sample Rifle2008BG13ft_FD_116047 | JGI IMG/M metagenome (GOLD analysis project Ga0154618, IMG submission 116047) | Chloroflexi bacterium RBG_13_51_52 | reverse complement strand
TTTCCGGCCGCTGCCCGATGGCGAATATCACGGTATCGGCTTCGATTACGTGCTGTGAATCTTCTCGGGTCTCTATTTGAGGATTTTTCTCTTCATCGAAGGTCAACGAGCTGACCTCAAGGCATTCCACGCCGGTAATTTTCCCGTTTTCGGTCAAGATTCGGGTAAAAGTCCGGGCGGGGTAAAGGGTAATGCCCTCCTCCTCGCCCTGTTTTATTTCGTCATCCGCGGCCGGCATTGTTTCCCTGGATTCCAGGCAGGCTATTTTCACCTCTGTTGCTCCCAGCCTTCGCGCCGCCCGCGCGCAATCGAAAGCTACGTTGCCTCCCCCTAGCACCAGAACATTTTCCCCGATGTTTACCTCTTTCCCCAGATTAATGTCCCTTAAAAAATCAACCCCGATTAATACCCCGTCATTATCGGCGCCGGGTATCCTTAGCTTTTGCCCCTGATGCGTCCCTATCGATGTAATAATACCGTCAAATCCCTGCTGGAAAAGCGTATCGATGGACTCAATACGGGTGCCGGTCTTTATCTCAATGCCCATATCTTCTATACATTTTATCTCTTTATCGAGCACTGCCCGCGGAAGGCGGTATTCCGGAATGCCGCAACGCAGCATACCGCCCGCAAACGGCAACGTTTCAAATACCGAAACGTCATGTCCCTGCAAAGCCAGATAATACGCTGCCGTCAGTCCCGCCGGACCGGAGCCGATGACGGCTACCTTCTTATCTGTTGCGGGTTTCCTGATTGATTTTAAATCGTCGGCATCATGTTCCGCAGCATAGCGCTTAAGTTCTCTAATGGAAACCGGCTGATTTACTTCGCCGCGACGGCAGACATCCTCACAGGGACGGTCGCAAACGTAGCCCAGCACCCCAGGAAACGGCACCTTTTCCCTAATCACCGCCGCGGCGGCGGTGTACTTTTTTTCTCCTATAAAGCGCAGATACCGCGGCACATCTATTTCCGCAGGGCATGTGTACCTGCATGGCAATAAAGCGTGCTTTCTGTTTTTCCCTTTGGTCAGTTCTTCCTTATCCATGATAGCGCCGCTGGGGCAGACTTCCGCGCAGGCTCCGCAGAAGCGACACCCAGAATCTGCCAGTGGCAAACCGTTTTCCGTCCCGATGTATCTCTCTTCGCCCTTTGTTTTTTCAATAAGTACCCCCACCCCCCGCAAGTCTTTACAGGCTCTTATACAGCGGGTGCACATGACGCATTTATTGGGGTCGATGGTGAAGAGAGGATTGCTGTTATCTACCGCGAAAAGCCGCGCCCGTCCTTTAGGCTTGTATTCCTCTTCGCTGATATACTGCTTGAGCGATTGTAATTCGCAGTTAAGGTACTTGATGCAGGTGCCGCAGTCGGCAGGGTGCCCTGCCAGTATTTTTTCCATAGCCTGCCGGCGCGCCTCGGCAAGCCTCTTTGATTTTGTCTTTACAACCATCCCCCCGGCGACAGGCGTGGTGCAAGAAATGACTAGTTCATCGCTCCCCTCCACCTCCACCAAACATAGCCCGCAGTCTCCGGTTGTACCGAGGTCGGGATGATAACAGAGGTAGGGAATGTAAATACCGGCTTCTAAAGAAGCTTCAAGGACGCTTTTGCCCGACTGTGTCTCTATATCGCGTCCGTCTATATTAAGCTTGATGGTTTCCAAAAAACACTCTTTTAGTAAAAACGGGTATAGAGGTCTAACAATTATAATATATGAACGCGGAGGTGGCAAATCAGACTAAAGATCAACGAATAGCTGTTGATTACAGTCCCAGGTAGGCTTTCTTGATATGCTCGCTCGCCAGGCACGTGGCGCAGTCGCCTTCCATGACAATCCGTCCGTTTTCCAGCACGTAAGCCCTATCCGATATCTCCAGGGTATGCCTTACATTCTGCTCAATCAGCAAAATCGTAATACCCTGGTCGCGGAGCGACTGTATAATTTTAAAAACCTCCAGCACCACCAGCGGCGCCAGCCCATTTGAAGGTTCATCGATGATACATAGCTTGGGCTTGGACATGAGACCCCGCCCCATCGCCAGCATCTGCTGCTCCCCGCCGCTAAGGGTACGGGCTAATTGCTTTTCTCTTTCTTTTAATCTGGGGAATATCTCGTACACGTGCTCCTGCGTTTCTTTTTTTGTTTTCCAGGCACTTTTAGGATACGCTCCCAATTCAAGGTTCTCACGCACCGACATCTCCGTAAAGAGTTTTCTGCCCTCGGGTATATGGGACATCCCAAGCTCCGAAATGACGTGGGGCGCCAGTCGGTCGATGCGTTTGCCCATGAACGTCATACTACCGGAGGTTGAACGTAACAAACCTGTTACGGTATTGATCAGAGTTGATTTCCCGGCTCCATTGGCGCCGATAAGAGCGACAATCTCTCCCTCATTTACTTTTAAACTGACATCCCACAATATCTGGATCCTGCCGTAAAAAGCATTTATATTATTAATTTCCAGCATCGGATGCTTCCCCCAGATAAACCTCGATGACTGTTTTACTATTGGCTACTTCTTGAGGAGTCCCATCCGCGATTTTCTTACCATGATGCAGCACGATAATACGGTCGCAGATATTCATAATAGCCTTCATTACATGCTCAATCATAACAATGGTGGTTCCCTTTTCCCGTATCTTTTTTACCAGGTCCATCGCCTCGATAAGCTCGGTCTGGTTAAGACCAGCCATTAACTCATCTAACATCAATAGAGTTGGTTTTGTAGCCAGGGCTCTGGCTACTTCGAGTCGTTTCTGGTGCGCCAGGGTCAGGTCTCTGGCAGGCGCGTAAGCAACGTCTGACAATCCCATGAATTCCAGCAACTCATTAGCTTCCCTGGTAGCATCCGCCGTCGAAAGCCCCTTGAATGGACCAAAAAGCGAACCTATGCGTACATTCTCAATTACGGGTAAATTACCGAATATCTTTACGGTTTGAAAAGTCCTGGCAATACCCAATCGGCAGATCTGGTACGGTTTGAGTCCGTTGATTTTTTTACCCTTGAATCTTATTTCCCCGGTCTTGGGCTCAAGCGCCGCGGATATCAAATTAAACAGGGTTGTCTTGCCGGCACCGTTGGGACCTATCAGTCCTACAACCTCTCCCTCGTCGACGTAAAAGCTAACGTCGGACACCGCCGCAAGGCCGCCGAAATACTTGGTGACTCCTTCACCCTCTAGTATGTGCACGTCTTGCTCCTGAAATTCGTTTCCACAAATTCTGTATAGATCCCACTATACCATTAGGCAGGTAAAGGATAACGCCGATTAGGATTACACCGAATATAAGCATATAGTAGTTTTTCATGCTGCCCGTCTTTAATATTTCCTCGATGTAGGTAAAAATTACCGCACCTATAACCGGTCCGTAAATGCTACCCATACCACCGAAAATAGCCATCAGAACCGGGCTGAAAGACATCATCGGACTAAATGCAACGCCCGGGTCGACATAGGTCAACTTCGTCGCCATAATGACGCCGGCTGCGCCGATGAATATCGCGCTTACGGCATAGGTGAGAACCTTGACCATGGTGACATTGATGCCGGTGTGCGCTGCCGCTTCTTCATTCTCACCGATGATTTGCAGCGCCAGTCCGTATTTTGACCTTCTTATGAGGTAAGCGACAATCATCGTGATGACGAAGATGCCCAGGAGATAATAATAAATGGTATCGTTACTCTCAGGGGCCACAAACCGGCCTCGTAAATCGTTAAATTGTATTTCCCAGTAGTAGATTACTTCCTTTAAAAGCAGCACGAGACCGAAGGTAAACATGGCGAAATATATACCTTTGAGTCTTAACGTTATTGCGCCCACGATAAAGGCAAGGACGAAACTGGCCAGTCCCCCTATGAGAACAACGACAATCAAAGGTAAATTCGCAGCGAATTGCTCTCTGAATAAAGCCGCTGCATAGATGCCGATCCCGTAAAACGCGGCTGACGCCAGTGATATATAGCCGGTAGCGCCGGAAAATATGGTCCAACTGACGGATATGATGATATATAACAAGAAATAGGAGAATAGCGTAACCCAATATTGTGGACCGATTGTAGGCCACAAGCCCAGAAAAATCAGGATTACCAGTGGTATCCCTGCGGTAATAGCAGCTTTTTTCCAGTTAATTTTGCTAAAGTCCATTTCTTTATTTCCCCATGATGCCTTTTGGACGCACCAGCAACAAAATTATAAATATTACATAATAAGAAGCCACGGCCAAGCCCGGCTCCCAGTATGTGACACCGGTGCCGATAATACCCAGGATAAAACCCCCGATAAAGCTGCCGGGAATGCTGCCTAACCCACCCAGCGTGACAACGACGATGGCGATGACGGTATATCCCAGGCCCATCGTGGTGGTTATAGGGTAACAAATGCTGATAAGTACGCCGGCTAAACCCGCCATGGCGGCGCCGAAACCGAAACACAACGCCAGTACGAAATTAATATCAACCCCCATCAGCCCGGCCGTCAAGGGGTCCTGAGCCGCTGCCCGGATAGCCTTCCCGATGCGCGTACGCTCTAAGAATAAATAAAATGCTGCACCTATCGCCACCGCAAATGCTGTGGCTACCAACCGGTTCTCGTTAAAATCTTCTCCAAGGATAGTTACGCTGCTGGCTAGATAAGAGAACCTTTGCGGTGTCGTACCCCAGATGAGAACAGCGATATTTTGAACAATAAAATAAAGCCCGAAGGCGGCCAGCAAAGAATTACTTTCATAAACGCCAGTGTTGGGTGCTTTTAACCTGATGCTCGTGAAAACAGTCCGGTAAAGGATAAATCCGACTAAAAATAGCAGCGGTCCGCCTACAACAATAGTAAGCAGAGGATCAACGCCATTCTGCTGCAGCCAGTATGTGATAAAGGCCCCGACCATTAAAAATTCGCCGTGTGCGATGTTCAGCACCTTGGCGACGCCGTACTGCAGGCTAAGCCCCATCGATATCAGCGAATAAATACCACCGATTAATAATCCGCCGAGGACGATATTAATTATCAGATCCATTACTTTATCTCAAAAATATCCGCAGGCTATTATACAATATTTTTTATTGTTATACTAGCAGGCTATCTGAAGACCATACAATTTGTCCATTTAAGAGGACATCGGCGCGTTTAGGCGCGCAATATGACCTCCAGACAGCCTGTGAACTGTGCTTTTCTACTATTTAGTTTTCCAGGTTAAGGTGTTGGCCACGGCGGTTTGGGATAAATCGGCGCTGCGGTGCGTTTATCGCCGGGGTCAATGACCTCAAAGATACCGTTCTGCCACTGTCCGATTTGACCGGCGTAGCATACTTGCGGTAGAAGTCCGCCACCTGCGTGGTCAGGGCCACAATCCCACCACATAGGTCCAATTACGGTCTCGAATGTCTCTGTAGCTATCACATCCCTGACCGCTTTATTTTCAAGGGTGCCGGCCTTCTCAATTGCTTGTGCGAAGTGCTGTAGCGCGGCATAGTATACTATGGCTCCCCACCAATCCATATTCCCCAAACCTACCGTGGCTTCCAATTTGGCCGCAAAGGCGCCAGCCTCGGGGGAGCTCTTGGCGTTCCACGCGCCTTCAGCCATGACACCTTGCAAAGCATCGCCAAACATGAGAGGAAAGAACTGGAAGTTACCACCCGGCCCCAGCAGGACCATCTTCGGGCTATAATCGAGCGCTAAGGCTGTCGACATGAAAAGAATATTCTGGGGCGGATACGAGAAGGAGCAGAAAATATCGGCACCGGAAGCCTTGGCTTCCTTAACTATCGGGTCCATATCCGTGATAGTTGGCGGGATGCTCTTGGTCCCCAAGACGGTTATTCCCTTAAGGGTAAACTCACTCTGCGCTGTAAGGTTGTACTCGGCGCCATGCAGGTCAGACATGTACATTATATATGCCGACTTGGCGCCCACCTCATTGCAAATATCCGCGAACACGGGTATCTGGAAATGGTCGGAGAAGTTCAAAACGGAGAAGACGTAAGGCATGCTGGGCAGCTTCGGTATAAGGGTGGTGGCGCCGCCTTCGCCACATATTATTATCTTGTTGTATTTACTAGCGATAGGCGCCGCGGCGAAAAGCGAAGCTGTGCCGGTAGGACCAAAGAGGAAGTCCACTTTATCTTCGGTTATCAGCTTTTCAAGGTTCCTGGTGACTACCGCCGGGTCGCTGCCATCATCATACTCTATTATTCTGACGGGGAGTTTCTTGCCGCCTACATCGATACCGCCGGCGGCGTTGACTTCGTCAATCCACATATTATAGACCGCAGCGAAGCCAAAGTCCTGGAAACCAGCCATCGGGCCGGTGATATCACGTGAAGCGCCGATGAGGATTTCGTTTTTTTCTGTTCCTCCCCCTCCACAACCGCTTGCAAAAACCGTAGTAAGAACAAGGACTAAACAAATGACTAGCGGTATCGAATATTTTAATATTTTATTCCACATTATTTGCCACTCCTTTTATACGCAATTTACGTTAAGCTTTTTTCCTCTTTTGTCACATATAGTCACCTCCCTCTGTACTATGTTGTTTCCTGGAATCTTAATATTTGCAATTTAACATGGCAGTTGTTGTATTTCAATACAAAAATCTCTATATTATCATAGAAAAATTCATATTGCGCAACCTTGACCTTTATTATTTGATGGCAGCGTTATTTTAGTACCTTCAATAGCTATTGTCAAATATAGGCGTATTGATACTGTTTTTATACGTAAAACCGTTACGGAAATAATAAAAAATATCCCGAATGAATATTATAAAGAAATACAATCGTCTGTCAACTGGGTAATACGTTAGAATATTAGAAATATCTGGTGGACGCGCTATCCGGTTTTCAAGTTGAAGAAAGATTCTGATTGATAGTCTGTAAAATCAAGCTCTTTATTTGCGCGGGTGTGTAGGGTTTGGTCACAAAGGGCCGTTTTACTCTATCCAGAAATTCCTTGGTGGCTTTATTCAGGTTATCTCCGGTAGCGAAGATAACTTTACTCATCAGTTCAGGGCGTTCCTTCTCAAGATATTCATATAGCTGGCTTCCGCTTATTATCGGCGTACGTATATCGAAGACAAATAAATCATATTCATTATTGGATTCTATTTTTTCTTTAGCAATAAGCCCGTTAATCGCGACATCTATTTCAAATCCTTCCGCTCCAAGCGACCTGGAGATAACCCGACCGATGACCGGCTCATCTTCTAAAAAAAGTATTTTATATTGATTTCTCGCATTCGGCATTCTTTTGTTTCTCCCCCTGTAGCAGTTGTTTCAACCGGCAACTCTACAACGAAGACAACTCCTCTTCCAATAACTCTCACAATAGTGTATTCCGGTTTTATTTAAGGCACAAAAAACCGCTAACATTATTTCCTTGACTAGTGTTTTATGGATAATATATTAGGCTTTTTCTTTCAACCAGTCTCCGTTATAATACCATTCCTCAAATGAAGAGCCTGTAAAGAAACTGGAGGATTTTATAAACGTTACGTAAATCACGTACTTTAAAAACCGTAAGACACGTTATAAATGTATTAACCGTTTGGCTTTTTCCTTTTAAAATACCCCCTTTGTGTACAAAAATTTGCCTGTGTGGTATAATTTAAATAAGTTCAAGTTTGGGTTATTGCACGCTTCCTAGAAGCCTTTCGAGCAGATTTCTCTCAAGTGTTGGATGACCAAAACTCTAACTAATCTTTAAAGAGAGGAGGTCATCCTATGAGTTTCCAGGATAAGTCTCTTACATGTGCCGATTGCGGCGCTACCTTTACGTTCAGCGCCGAAGACCAGGAATTTTTCCAGTCCAAAGGCTACACTAATGAGCCCAAGCGTTGCCCCGAATGCCGTCAGGCAAGGAAGGCCGAACGATACGGAAGCGGCGGATACGGCGCTAAACGCCAGATGTTCCCCGCCACCTGCGCTCAGTGTGGTAAAGCTACCGAAGTCCCCTTCCAACCACGCGGTGATAAACCGGTTTACTGCAGCGATTGTTACCGGCAAACCAGAGTAAGCAGATAAGCAAAGTTAGTCCTGTGTCACTTCCGGGTTGGTTATCCGATCCGGAAGTGATCTTGACCCGAGTTACCCCTGTTATTACATGTCCGGATACATCAACGTTATTTACAGGAGGGGGCAAATTATGAAAATCTATGTAGGTAATCTATCATATGAAGTCACCGAGGACGAGTTGTCGGCAGAATTCGGCGTCTACGGCAAAGTAGATTCCGTAGCCATTCCTTCCGATAAATTCAGCGGGCGGCCCAGGGGTTTTGCCTTTGTTGAAATGGGTTCGAAGTCCGAAGCCGAGGCCGCTATCGCCGGTCTCAACGGCAAATCATTGAAGGAACGCACCATCGTGGTGAATGAGTCCCGCCCTAAACCCGATAACCGTGGGAGCGGCGGTTCCTTTAGTAACAGGAGAAGCGGGGGTTATAGCGGCGGCAGAGGCGGTGGTCGGGGCGGCAGGTCGGGCGGTGGCAGAGACCGAAGATATTAAGCGACCCGATACCGGTAGTTACGCGGACTATTGCTGACTAAACGGTAGCAAATCGGCTACGCTGGCACGATTTGTTGAAAGGCGGCAGTATGAATATCTATATAGGCAATCTATCGCTTGAAACCACCGAGGATGAACTCAGGGAAGCATTTAACGTGTACGGCGAAGTGAACTCGGTAATCATCATGAACGATAAATATATCGGCAGCGGTCAAACCACCGGCTACGGATTCGTGGAAATGACATCCAAGTCCGAAGGCATCGCCGCCATCGCCGGTATGCACGGGAAAAAGGTGAGAGACCACCGCATCAGCCTTGTCGAAGCCCTGCCTCTTACTGAAAAGAACGGCAAGCGGTCTTTTATAAGAAAGAGCAGCCGGTCCAGTCGAAGCCGACAAAGACAACAGGTTAATTAAAAATTTTCTCTTTAGATTCAATCCTCTTTTTGTTAAGAACCAAGGTCATAGTAAATTCCATTTCGCGTTCCTTTGAGTTGCCCCCGTTATAACTAGATTGGTATGATAAAAGCGACCATGAAAATCGTTGGCGTCTGTGGCTCGCCGCGTAAAGGCAATTCCGAGTGGATGCTTTCAAAGCTATGCGAGGAGCTTTCCCGGGGCGGCGTTAAAGTAGAAATGCTGCTCCTGCGGAAAATGGACGTTCAGATGTGCCGCGGCTGCCTTTCCTGCGAAAAAGGCGGCAAAAAGCGTAAAGGCGACTGCGTTATCAAGGACGACATGGCGGGGGTCTACCCCAGGCTGCTAGCGGCGGATGCTATCGTCCTGGCTACGCCGGGATATATGGAAATGCTCTCCGGCCTGCTTAAGAACTTCCTCGACCGCACCTGTGCCGTCTGGCCCAGACTGGAAGAGAAACGTATCGCCGGACTGGCAGTAGCCGAGGAAGGCATCGGCCAGACTATTCAAAACCTGAAGGGTTATGCCAAACTCTGTAAAATGCGCTGGATGGGCAGCGTGTCCGTACTCGCTAAAAACCCCACCGACGCCTCTCGTGTCCCTGGCCTTGAAAGACGCCTGAAGCGCCTGGCACAAAAGATAATCGGTTAAGAAGCCCGCTCATCCAACCTCGTATTCTCTTTAAATTTCCCAGTGCTATTCAAACTCTGTTTTATTTGAATATCCTCCATCTTAACTGCTATATTAGCAATAAAAAGGTAAGAGGGTATAAAAATGGAGAAATCCGCCAGGCAGCTGAGCAAGGAACGTGAAACAAGAATCATGGACGCCATCCGTCTTAAGATGCCGGATAGGGTCCCGGTTATCTCCTCGATGGGGTACTTCCCCGCTAAATACACCGGCATTCCCTGCTCTGCCGCCTATTATGACTTTGACGCCTGGTACGCCGCCTATCAAAAAACCCTGCAGGACTTCCAGCCGGATTTGATTTTTCAGCAGGGGTTCATGCCCGGCAAAGCCCTGGAAATTTTAAACCCCAAACAGATGCGCTGGCCCGGTCACGGCATCGACCCCTACCAGGGTCACCAGTCCATCGAAATCGATAACCTGAAAGCCGATGAATACGACCTCTATATGAGCGATCCCTCGGATTTCATGTTCCGGATTTTCATGTCCCGCACCAGCGATAACCTGGCAGGCCTTTCAATGCTGCCGAAACTCTCCGATATGGCGGGCGGCCCGATGGGCATACAGGCGCTGGCGATGGCTTTTGCTGAGCCTAAAGTGGATAAGACCATCCGCACCCTCCAGCGGGCCGGCAAGGAAATGAGAAAATGGCGTCCGAAGATGACTAAATTCAATAAAATGGTACAGGATATGGGCTTCCCGACGTATTTCCAGGGCGCGGCGATGCCCCCTTACGATGTAATTTCCCATTCCATGCGCGGTATGAGCGGCACGATGATGGATATGTTCCGCCAGCCGGATAAAATTATAGAAACCTGTGAGTTCATCCTCAAGAAGACTCTGGAAAGACCGATGCCCCCGCCCAGTGAAAACGGCTACACCCGCATTTTCATGACCAATACCCGTGGATCTGACGACTTCATGTCCATGAAGCAGTTCCGGACCTTCTACTGGCCTACCTTTAAAAAGCTCGTCATGGCTCTCATCGAACGGGGCGCTACGCCCTGTATCTTCTTCGAGGGCAATTTTACGTCCCGATTGGAGTACCTGCTCGAGTTCCCCAAGGGTAAGCTGCTCGCCCGCTTTGATACCACCGATATCTTTAAGGCTAAGGAAATTCTGAAAGACCACGTCTGCATCGAGGGCAACGTCCCGTCTTCGCTCTTGCAGGTGGGCACGGTGCAGCAGGTTAAAGACCACTGCAAAAAGCTCATCGACATCTGCGGCAAGGGTGGAGGCTATATTCTTTCGCCCCGCTCCTCCACCGACGAAGTCAAGCCCGCCAACCTTAAAGCCATGATTGAGTTCACCAAGGAATACGGGGTTTATAAATAGGCTAATAGTTGCTTATTTCAGCTCGTAAAAACCACCGTACGCGCCGACGGGAATACGCCGGGTAGTTTTGCCGGGCTCATCGGGTGGTGGACCGGTCGGAATCCTCATTTGCCTTTCAACGAACCACTCCACAGGCTTTACCAACTCGTATCTCATTGCCTTTTGTTTACACCCGACAATACATAAGCCGCACCCCTTGCAGTTCTCGTTGATGACATGTGCCTTGAGCTTCTTGGAGCCGACGGACTTACGCATCTCTATTGCATTAAACGGGCATCTTTCCACACAGTCCTGGCAGCCCTTGCATAGCTCCTCGTTTACCGTAGCCAGGTACCGGTTGGGCTCCACCAGGTCAAGCCTGTCAGCTTTGGTGTAAGAATAGAGCATTTCACAGGCGTCCGGGCAGCAATAGCAGACCCCCCAGTGTATCAGCCCGATTTCCTCGTTCTGGCGTACAATCTTCATTGTTTCTTCAAGCGAGAGTTCCTTCAGCAAACGGCCCGGCTTGTTAAGATAGTATATTCCCCTGGAATTATCAAAACCGGCAAAGCAGGTCATAATAGGGTGTTCGCATTTCCCCCAGAGTGTCCGGCAACCGCAGGGACCTACGATTCTCCTCTTGGCTGCTTTGATTTGCATTTTCCAGTTCTCTCCCGGCATGATTTCCTTCGGGCTGATGTTCGGGCTTAATTCCAGAGCGCCGATAGCCGGCGTTAGCATGATACCGTGTCCTCCGGCTTCCTTTCTCTTGCTTGCCATTTCTGTCCATTCAATCGACCACTCATTGTAAAAGAAGTCCGCCCACAGGTCCTTGACCTTTTGAGAAATCGCGTGCGGCCCTGTATGTACCCCCGTATCCGCTAAATCATGATGGAGACCTAAGAGGGTCGTATGAAAGGCAAATTGCGTCTTGCCCCTGGTAATTATTCCTCTATCTACCAGGCTGTCAAGTTCCCTGGAGAGGCCTTTCTCATCCACATCTAGCCTTCTCGCCAGCTCCTTGCAGGTGTCTGGGGCAAATAACTCCAGGCAAATTTTAGCCTCTTCAGGGGTTAACATCGCATCGAGTATGGCAAGAAAACGCCTTGACACCGGAGCACCCAACTTCCTGGCTAATTCAGTATAAACATCATTTTTGCTCATTCTGTAACTCCTCTTGCACTCCTTCTCGTTAAAAAGTCTTTTGGATATGGCAATTATACACTTTGCGTGAAAGCTAAACAAGCTCATGCCCGCAACAATAAAGGAAAGCAGGAGCACAGTTTTTCTAAAAGGTTACCCGTACAAACAAAACGGAAACACCAAAATTCCTCGTCTGTTATTCTTTGTGCTAACATTATACTAAGGGTTATATGCGTATCTTCCTGCGTATTGCGGCTCTATTCTGGAAACAGCGTCGTCTGGCAGTACTCACCTACGTCTGCCTTTTCGCCGGAGCGGCGCTTTCCATGTTTATCCCCGACCTTACCGGTCGCGCCATCGATACCGCCCTGGGCTCCGGACAGGCTTCCCTACTGGTATTTATCGCGCTGGGAATTGCCGGTGCCGGCATCCTGCGCGGCGCGCTGAACTACGGTCAGACTTACCTCGCCGAAGCCCTTTCTGAAAGAGTAGCCTACGACCTCCGCAATATGATGTATAACCGGCTCCAGTCGCTTTCTTACGCCTTCCACGACCGCTCCCAGACCGGCCAACTGATGAGCCGCGCCACCTCGGATGTTGAAGGCGTGCGTATGTTCGTCGGCTTTGCCCTGCTGCGCGGCGTCTATTTCCTCGTCCTGCTGGTTGCTATCGCCGTGGTGCTTTTCGTCATTAACTGGCAGCTGGCGCTTATCAGCCTGTGCGCGCTACCTTTCGTTTCGTACCGCGCCGTCGTTATCGGCAATAAACTCCGCGTCTTCTTCATGAAAATCCAGCAGGGACTCGGCGTTCTGGGGACAATTATTCAGGAAAACATCGTCGGCGCCAAGGTTGTACGCGCCTTCGCCCGAGAAGATTACGAGACGGAGAAATTCCTCAAGCAAGCAAAGGAAAACTATAGCCTTGAAATAAAAATCAGCAAGCTGCTGGCTATTAACAGCCCGGTGATGAGCTTCGCCCTCTATTTCGCCATGGCGGGTATTCTCTGGTACGGCGGCCGGCTGGTCATTGGAGGAGAATTAACGCAGGGGCAGATGGCGGAGTTCCTTCTGTACGTGGTCATGCTCAACATGCCGATAAGAATGCTCGGCTGGCTGACGCAGCTTTACTCGCGGGCGATGTCCTCCGGCCAGCGCGTCTTCGAAGTCCTCGACGCGCCGACTGCAGTCGAGGAAAAAGCCGGGGCAATCGACCTTGCCGGCGTGAAAGGCGCCGTCGGCTTTGAAAACGTCTCTTTCAGCTATGACGCCCGACAGCCCGCTCTAGAGCAAATCACCTTCGATGTTAAACCGGGGCAGGTGGTCGCCCTCGTCGGCGCCAGCGGCAGCGGCAAGTCCACCGTCGCTAACCTTATCCCCCGCTTCTATGACATTACAGCCGGACGCATCACTATCGACGGTAAGGATGTGCGCGAACTTTCTTTTGAGTCGTTAAGACGCTGCGTCGGCATCGTGCACCAGGATACCTTCCTCTTCTCCGCCACCATCCGCGAAAATATCAGCTACGGCAAGCCCGATGCCACTCTCGAGGAAATCAAGCACGCAGCTAAAATCGCCCGCCTGCATGACTTTGTGATGAGTCTGCCGGAAAACTATGACACCTGGGTGGGAGAGCGTGGTATAACGCTGTCTGGTGGCCAGAAGCAAAGGCTGGCTATTGCCCGCACCCTCCTCCTTAATCCCCGTATCGTTATCATGGACGATGCCACCTCCAGCGTAGACATGGAGACCGAGCATCAGATAAGGCAGGCTTTAAAGTCTTTGCTTTCCGGTCGGACCACCTTTATCATCGCCCAGCGCCTGCGCTCCGTCCAGATGGCCAACCTTATCTTAGTACTGGAAAACGGGCGTATTGTCGAAAGGGGTACCCACCGGGAACTCATCGTACGCGGCGGATATTATAATCGGCTCTACAATTTGCAGTTCCAGTACCAGGAAGGCTGGCAGACTCCCATTGAAGAAGAACCCACCCTGGAAGAACCCCTGGAAACAGCGTCGCTGCCCGTTACCGAGGGTCTCGTTATTCCGGTGGCGTCCAAAATACGAACCCGCAGCAGCCTTTCAGACTCCGATGATATCGTCTTCGGCAAGCCTTATGATTCCCGTATCATTGCACGCATGGCTAAATACTTCGCTCCCCACAAAGCTGCCGCTATCCTGACTATTTTAGCCACGCTCCTCTATACCGGCACCATTGTCGCCAGCCCCTACCTGGTGGCGCTGGCTATCAATCAATATGTGGTAGCCGGGGATATATCCGGCCTTAACTTCGCTATTGTATTATTCCTCGGCAACGCTATTATTAACCTGACAGCCTACTGGGGGCAGATTCGCGCGGAGGCGGTTATCGGGCAGGGTATCCTGCTCCGCCTGCGCCGTCAGGTCTTCAGCCATCTGCAGCGCCTCTCCATCAGCTTCTTCGACCATAATGAAGCGGGGCGCATCATGTCCCGTGCCCAGGATGATGTCGGTGAACTGGGCGATTTTCTGGACTCCGGCGCTTTCTGGGTGGTGGGGGAGGTTGTCAGCCTTATTGCTATCGTCGTCGTCATGCTCACGATGAGCTTAACTCTGGCGCTTATCAGCCTGGCAGTGGTACCCTTCCTCTTCTGGTTCATCGTCGTCTGGCAGAAGAAAGCCCGCCAGTCCTTCATTCACGCCCGGCAAAAGCTTTCCGCGGTCAACGCTTCATTGCAGGAAAATATCACCGGCATCCGCATCATCCAGAGCCTCTCCCGCGAGAAGATCAACTCGGAGCATTTCGACCGCGTTAATAAAGAAAACCTGGACGCTAACATCCGCGCCGCCCGCCACTCCGCGGTGATGATGCCCGTCATGGAAACCCTAGTCTCAATCGCCACGGCGTTGACCATCGTCTTCGGCGGCTTGAACGTTCTTAACGGTATGATACTGGTCGGCACGCTGATAGCCTTCACCCTCTATGTCCAGCAGTTCTTCGACCCCATCCGTACACTGACGATGGAATATACCCAGCTTCAGCGCGCCATGGCTTCGGCCGCCCGCATTTTCGAGCTTGCCGATGTCAAGCAGGAGGTAATGGATAACACCCACGCCATTAAGCCGTCCCGCCTCGATGGTAAAATCAGCTTTGAAAATGTATCCTTCCATTATGAAACGGGCCCGGAAGTCCTGCACGATATTAATTTCAACGTTTACCCCGGGGAGACTGCTGCGCTGGTGGGCCCTACCGGCGCCGGTAAGAGCACCATGGTTAGCCTTCTAGCACGTTTCTATGATGTCACCAGTGGCAGAATACTGGTAGACGACCATGACGTGCGGGATTTCGAGCAGGTTGCCTACCGCAGCCGCCTGGGGCTTGTCCTGCAGGACCCCTTCCTGTTTTCCGGCACTATCGGCGAGAATATCCGCTACGGTAATACCGCTGCTGCTGATTCCGAGGTAATCGAAGCCGCCAAGACCGTCGGCGCACATGACTTTATTATAAAGCTGGAAAAGGGCTACGATACCTGGCTGCAGGAACGCGGTCAGAACTTAAGCATGGGGCAGCGCCAGCTTATCAGCTTCGCCCGCGCCCTCGTTGCTAATCCCTCCATCCTGCTTTTAGACGAAGCCACCGCTAACATGGACTCCTACAGCGAGCAGGTGCTCCAGGAAGCTTTAAAGAAGCTTTTAAAGGGCAGGACGGCTATCGTTATCGCCCACCGCCTATCCACCATCAAGAACGCCGACCGTATTGCCGTAATGGATGCCGGACGCATCGTTGAAGAAGGTAAGCATGATGAGCTGTTATCTCTCGACGGACTCTATGCCCGCCTTTACGAAATGACCTATGCCGGGGCAGTTGCGCGTGAAAAATAATCATCATAAGTAATAAAATAAAATCAATTCAAAAAGGAGGCCTTAAATGCCCAAAAAAAGCTATAAAGAAAACCTGGTGGATAAACCCGCTTATGAGGTCGGCAGCCAGCAGGTAATCAAGGGCCGCCAGAACCCCACCATGACCTTTATGAGTAACGACCTCGTCCCCGGAAGCAATGCTTATATTGAAATCGGCTGGATCTATGAAATGCCCAGCCCCAATCCCCACATCGGCATCCACACCCATGATTACCCGGAAATCGTATTGCACATCGGAACCGACCCTAAGAACCCCGAATATCTCGGCGGTAAAATTGAATTCACGGTCGGCGACGAAAAACTCGTTATCGAGAAGACCTCCGCCCTTTTCATCCCCAAGGGCGTCAAGCACGGCCCCCTGACCTGGAAAAGCGTGGTAAAACCCCATATCCAGATGGTGGTCATGCCGGGGGCGGGGACGATTAAAGAGTCCAATCCCGCCGGCTATCTCCCCAGCGCTAAGAATAAACGAAAAACAAAACGCTCTAGTTAGTCGTGTAGCCCTTGGCGAAGAACCTCAAAGCCGCGAACTGATTGACGGCCTGGTTCAACAGCTTTTTGTCCAACGTCGCTTCGGCGTCGAGGCTCCTTGCCAAGAACACCTGCGCCATTCTCTGCCGGTCCTTCATAATCGCCCGGGTGCCCAGTCCGCGGTAGGTGTCGACATCCTGATAGTACCGGAATATCGCCATTTCCTCGGCGTTTAGCGGGTCGGGAACGCCCTTCGGCGGCGGTGGGACTGTCAGATGCACCGATAACCTTTTTTCATGCGCTTGCAGCAGCCCGGCTACATAGCTCCATGCTGTTAAGACCGACGGCACCATGGCTTTCATGCGGAATACTTTGAAATTACTCTTGCTTTTCTTTATCGCGTTATACTGCGCCTTGTGCAGCCCGGCGTAGGCTTTAGCGGCTTCCTGTAGTCCCTTGTCCGTCCAGATTTTGCCACCCATCTTTTCCGTCAACTGCCGGTACTCCTCGTCGATGAAGATGCCGGTCTGGCATAGATAGGGTTCATAGACATTCTTATCGAGTTCCGCGTCTTTAATTTGCTCGCCGGTCTGCTTACCTTTGAAATAGTTAACGACAAAACTGCGGGCGGCCTGCGTGGTGATTTTTTCGCTGTGGGAACCAACATCCGGGAAGTCCTCTCCCTGTTTCAGCAGGCCCACCTTGGTGCACCATCTTCTCAAGTGAGGCCCCATGTAGGTCTCTTCCAGCTGACGGTCGAAAAGGTCGTTGGAAACCGCAATACTGGTGTTTGATATCAGGGCGAGTTCCGTCCTTTGCTCCTTGGAAAGACACAGGTAAACGCGGAAGCCGTGATACCGCGACACCTTTTTCTCCGCATAGGCATCTATGATAGCGCGCGAGCGGTGCTGGCCTCCCCAGATTTTCAGCGGCTTCTCCGGCAGATAAGACGTGTTATATTCGGCGATAAGGTCGCTGAATTCCCGTTCGTTATTGGCATCGGCTTTCATGCGGAGGAAGGTATTATGCGTCTGGAGTATCTCCCGGTTGTCACGGAACGTTTCACCGCTCTCCGGATTAAGCCGAGCATCCAGGCTGACAACCCTGGACATCGTCTTGCCCGTAATAACGCAGCGGACATAGTAGCTCTTTTTTACGCCGTCCTGGAAAATGTACACCGGCACATTTCTCGTTCGTTCCAGTGAGTCCACGGTATCAAAAAACTCGAGGACAGTTTTTTCCACTTCACTGTCTTTCGCCGCGTTTTTATCAAATATTACATCCATTTTTACTCCCCTCCGCGTTACTTAATATTCAACTCTCGTCCCATTTTACACCCCTATGCAATACGGGGCAATACTTATATAATGCTTTAGAAATTAAATCGTTTGAATCTACCTTAAAATCAACTTAATCCTGATTGCTCCCCACTTTTTTTAAAAAATAGTAATAAAATACTATAATTTTATGCCTGTAGCTATTGACAAATACGCTCAAGTTTGCTACTCTGCTAGGCAAGGATAGCATAGGAGGTGCGAAATGCAAGCTTATTGCATGAAATGCAGGAAAAAAGTTGAGATGAGGAACGCCAAGGCGGTCACCCTGAAGAACAAGAGACCGGCCACCCAGGGCACCTGCCCCTCCTGCGGCACAAAAGTATTCCGCATCGGCAAGTAATTATCACAAAAGCGCCCAGTCTACCCAGTAAATACAGTCGGTCTTTTAAAGCTGTTACCGACTTGAATAGTGTGTTGTATCGGAAAGTCGGCTTCAAGCTGATATAAGGCTGCATGTATAAACAAGTAAAAAAACATGAATAAGGCATTGTGCTGGCAGTGCCTTATTTCTTTTTAACGTGTTGATTTACCGCTTTCGTTTCCAGGCTGTGCCCTGCGGCGTGTCCTCCAGAGCAATACCGATTTCGTTTAAGCTGCTGCGTATTTCATCGGCAAGCTGGAACTGCCTGGCTTTTCTTAACTCTTTACGTACAGATATCAATAACGCCATGATGGCTTCTGTATCACCAGGAATGTCTCCCTCGGCAATCCCGCTAACGTTGGCAGCTTTGGCTTTCTCATGAATGGTCGCTGCCAGCTTCTTCAATGGCGCTACATCCATCGGTGGTTCCTCTTTTTCTTTGAAGTCCAGCCCCAGCACCCCACCCAGCTCCCGGAGCGTTGTGCATCCCTTAGCCACGCTCATACCTGCCTCCTCCGCCCGGTTGATGTCCCGCGCTAGGTCGAAGAGTGCCGCCAATGCTTGCGGCGTATTAAAATCGTCGTCCATAGCATCGATAAACCGCTGCTGGTAAGGTTTCTCGTCCAGAGCCACGCCCATGCCCCCTTTGCTTTCCTTTAGAGCTACGCGTGCCAACCTTGCCGCGCCCGCCTGCGCCGCGTCCAGGGCTTCTTCCGTGTAGGTCAGCGGACTGCGGTAATATGAACTCAGTATAAAGACCCTTAAACCGTCGGCGGTGTATTTTTTCAGGGCGTCCCGTATCGTTATCAGGTTGCCCAGGCTCTTGCTCATCTTCTCGGCGCCCATCTGGAGCAGTCCGTTATGCATCCAGTACTTTACGAACGGCTTTTTGCCGGTGAAGCTTTCGCTCTGCGCTATCTCATTCTCGTGGTGGGGAAACACCACGTCCTGGCCGCCGCCGTGAATATCTATCTGCTCGCCGAGGAATTTGATGGACATGGCGCTGCACTCGATGTGCCACCCCGGCCGGCCTTTTCCCCACGGACTGTCCCACATCGGCTCGCCCGGTTTAGCCGCCTTCCATAAGTTAAAGTCCATCGGGTCTTCTTTTTCTTCCACAGCCTCCACGCGCGCCCCGGCTATCATCTGCTTCAGGCTGCGCTTGGACAGCTTGCCGTAGTCGGAGAGTTTCCCGACCCTGAAATAGACGTTTCCCCCCACCGCATAGGCAAAACCTTTATCTATTAAGCCCTTAGTCATATTGATGATTTCCGGGATAGTCTCGGTAGCTTTCGGGGTGTGGTGCGGGCGGAGAATATTTAAAGCGTCCATGTCCTCGAAGTAGCGCTGCGTGTACTTTTCCGTTAGCTCTTTGACAGATATCCCCTGGCGGTTGGCATGGTTGATAATGTTGTCTTCGACATCGGTAACGTTTTCCACGTGTTTAACTTTATAGCCGCGGAACTCCAGGTAGCGCCTGACCACGTCGAAGATAATATAGCTCATGCCGTGCCCGATGTGCGAATCGGCGTAAGGGTTGATGCCGCAGACGTACATCGTTACCACATCGCCGAAAGGCTTAAATTCATCTTTCTTGCCTGATAAAGTGTCGGTTATTTTCATGTCAAGTCTTTCTAGTATTTAGCTTTTCCCCTCTATCATCGCTACAGCGTAAGCCGCGATGCCTTCCCCCGCCCCGATAAACCCCAGCCCGTTATTGGTGCTGGCTTTAATGCTTACCCTATCTATATTAACGCCCAGCACCCGGCTTAAGTTCTCCCGCATGTCATCGATGTATTCGCGAAGTCGCGGGCTTTCCGTCACCACCGTCACATCGATGTTCCCCACCCGGTATCCCCGCTCCTCCAGCTTTTCCACCACTTTATCGAGTAGAAACAGGCTGGAGACC
>Ga0154618_102_pt1 | contig 20249 bp, 23 predicted proteins | sample Rifle2008BG13ft_FD_116047 | JGI IMG/M metagenome (GOLD analysis project Ga0154618, IMG submission 116047) | Chloroflexi bacterium RBG_13_51_52 | reverse complement strand
GGCCATATACGCTGTCCCTGACGCTGTCCCAGACGCTGTCCCTGACGCTGTCCCTGACGCTGTCCCCGACGCTGTCCCAGACGCTGTCCCCGACGCTGTCCCTGACGCTGGCCCTGACGCTGTCCCAGACGCTGGCCCTGACGCTGTCCCAGACGCTGTCCCAGACGCTGTCCCTGACGCTGTCCCAGACGCTGGCCCAGACGCTGTCCCTGACGCTGTCCCTGACGCTGGCCCTGACGCTGTCCCTGACGCTGGCCCTGACGCTGTCCCAGGCGCTGTCCCTGACGCTGTCCCTGACGCTGTCCCTGACGCTGTCCCCACCCCGCCGACCTTTAAGAATATCTTTTACAAATGCTCTGGTAAGAGCATTTGTAAGGGGACTGCCGCACCATACTGTCCTGGGTTTCTTTAGTCCTGCAGCTTGATAAATTAACTCTATGCCCTTTTCAGCGGTAGGGCGATCGGCCGGTTCGGTGCAAAGGCCTATATTCGCCCACTTTATCCTGAATTCATTAAAGCGGGCTTTTTGTTCCGGGGTAAGTGACTCTATTAGTTTTGTCATATTCAATTCATCCTGTTGCTTAAATCAAAGTTGTCCGTATTCTTATAAGGTTGAAGTATTTCAAACTTCCGGACCACTGTAATAGAATCGTTTTGGTACTCTATATTCCTAATAATGCCCCTTAGATTCTTCAAGGATTCAATAACGGTTTTGCTGGCCGGTATTAATAAAGCCTCCCGGCAAAAAGGACACTTGCTTAAATCAAAGTTGTCCGTATTCTTTATTATCAGCTGGACGTCGCAACTCGGGCAGTACATCAACTGAGAATCTATCATTTCCTGAACTTCTGGCACTCGGGGCACTCGACCGGCCGGATGCTTTCTTTATGGTTATAGATACAGTTCGGGATAACCTCATGCGGCTGCCGGTGGGGGCAACCCTTGCGGCTGCAGGTGGCGTAATCAGGGCACCTTAAAAACAGAGGCATCGTCATTGTTTAATTCCTGGGGAAAAATACCATACCAAGATACATGGCGAGCCCTAAAGCCGTATAAATTAACGCCAGTGTTATTATTGCCTGTCTTCTTATCCTGTCTTTCATATTTATCTCTCCTTGTTTTACAAAAATACTAAAGCCCGGGTCAGGATTGTGGGGATACGGGGGACCCGGGCTTTACCGGAGAAAGGGCGTCTGCTTCACCGACGGCCTCGATCTCACTAATCAGGTCCTGGATATCGTCCAGCGGCCAGCCTCGATTACAGGAATCGCAGAGGAGGTAGCCGCGACGGACACGGGCACGCTGCCGGCAGAGAGGGCAACGGGACGTTTTAAAGAGGCGGCGCTGAGATTTAATCCAGGAGCGGAAAGCGGTGTCATGAATTACAACATGAAGGTTAAGAAATGCAAGGCTTGAGAAGCTAATAGTCATTTGAACCCCCACGACAAATTACTATTTGTATGGGGATTATAGACTAAAGATAAGACAGTATGCAAATAGGTAGGCGCCTATTTAGGGAGAATACGGACAGTTTAAGTAACTAATAGTGCCTGTTTACTCTTTAATTCGTTATATATCGCACGTTTACCACGCCCATGAGATTGTTTATATTTAGTTGCTATTTGTGCAATATCACTTTCCGAGATGTAAAGTTCGTTTTTTGTTCTAAGTAGAGGTTTAATGACACCTTTTTGTACCCATTGGGAAATAGTTTGAAACGGTATTTTATATTTCTTACCAGCTGCACGAATAGATATACCACCTTCAGGCGGTGGAGGGGTCGGGGATCGGCGCCGGCTGACAAATTCATCAGGATGGTTCATAAGTCTCTCTAAAGTACTGCTACCAGGCACGGAGGCCGGGAACCGGTAACATGACTATTATACCATACTCTTAGCCAACGGCAAGACGCTTTTTAGAGGTGAATTTATATTATGGGCCCTGGAGATATCCTCGGTCTGCAGCGCCCGATATCTCATTGTTGTTCCTATTTATTGGTGTATTCGCCAATTGGTATATTACGAAAACTATTGACAATTACTAATATCTGTAGTATAATAGAGCGTATAGGTACTAATATGAGAATCAGAAAATTAATCAAAATCGGCAGCATTACTTATTTTGAGCGTAAGATTGTTCCTGTCGGTAACAGCCTGGCTATCACCTTGCCTAAATCATGGGTCGATAGACACGGTTTAAAGTCCGGGGATACCGTCGAAGGTATGGCTAACTCCATGTTAACGATAATCCCAAAACGTGCGGGAGGTTCGCAATGAATATAAATAATATCAAATTGGAACATCTTAGTAATGTTATTTGGCATTGCCCTTATTGCTATAACGATGCTATTCGCTTCGATATAATTAAACATGTGTTTGTTTGCTGGGAATGTTGCAATATTATCCCCGAAGAAGAAGGACATAGATTATTAGACGGATTTTTTCAAACAATGACTGATGACGAACGTAAACGTTATCTGTTGAAAGATGGTTAATATTGTTTATGATAATTATCCACTTGACATATAAAATATTCTATGATATAGATAAGCCCAAACGGGGGATGCAGCCTTCGACGAGAAGGTGAAAAACGGTATCCCCCGTTTCTTCTTTTCGGAGGTTATATCTCCCCGGGAGGGGAAACCGAATTGAAGAGTATCATAATAGCCTTCGCCGCAATTCTGCTGACTATCGCCTTGCCTTTCGTTTACCAGTCTATCGATGATGCGCTTACCGAGGATTACGAACAATCATTTGCCGGTGTCTCTACCTCTGCCGGTGCTTTTGCCTCCAATGTAACCCTCGGGCGCAGTATTTACCGTGATGATTCCGCCGCAGTTTCGGAGATTACTTCAAACATTTCTTCTGACACGCCGTCAGCTGCGTCTTACAATTCCGTTTCCCGCGCTCTAGAGGTGGGAGGCCTTGAAGAGAGTGCCGCCCGGACACTGGTAATAAATTATGCTATTGACAACCCCGGCCTGGAAGATGCCATGGCGACGTTCTTAACACTCTTACGCTGGTTCTACCTGTTTATCCTTATCGGTACGGCAGGCGGAGCTATTTATGCATTCTTCGATTAAGGAGGTGATGCCAATACGAAGACTCCAGGCTCGTAACCTGGCTAGAGTTAAAAGTCGAAATCAATATAAATAAAAGAAAGAGGTACGTTTAAATGGGTTTTCGAAGAAAGAGAAGCGGCGGCGGAGGTGGCGGCGGAGGCGGTAAATCCGGCCAGTGGATGGGATTCATGGCCATTATCATGGGCATCGTGGCCCTGATCATCAACCTTATCATGTTTAACGTCGGTATCGGCGCCCTGGATGATGCCTATACCGCTGCGGCTACCTACACCGAGCAGATCGGGCTGCTGGATATCATGGGCATCTGGGGTATGGTCATCTTCCTGATTTTCGTGGCGGCCGGCATCGCGGCGCTTACGGGCGGTAGCGTGATGCAGTGGCGAAAGGCAGTTGCCGGCTCATGGATGGATGTGTTCATGGTCGCCATTATGGGCGGCGTGACCCTGGTGATTGCCTTGATTCTTAACGGCATCGCTCAGACCACCTTGCACACGGCCTACTTGGCAGCCAACGCCACAGTGAACAAAGCGCACTTTACCGGGCTGCTTGATATCATGGGCATCTGGGGTATGGTCATCTTCGTATCCCTGATGGCGGCCGGTATCGCCCAGATAGCAGCAGCTGCCTACGGTTCCTACAAGCACCTCGCCGGCAAAATGTAAAAAAGGATGGTTAAATTATGGGAAAAAGACATTCAAGTCGACAGGATGTCTGTATCCTGACGGAGACGGGCGACATAGTAGATATGAGGCTGGAAACGGACTCAGAAGAAGGCTATGTCGCCTCTCCTGATACCCTGGAAGCCTGGGAACTTGACTTCAACCAACAATGCGTCGATGAGAAGAGCGGGCGATATTGCCAGGTCATCTCCGACCGGAACAAGAAACCTCTGAAGATATTTAAAAACCGCCCAACACTTTCCGGATCGACCACGGAAACAATCGCCAGCCGCAAAGAAGACGAGGAATTGGCGTTCCTTAACGCTCACCGGGAAAAGAACAAGATGCTTCTCTGGGTCGGTATCATCGCCGCCCTTCTGGCGGTGGTTATATCTATCGTCGTACTGGTCCAGTTAAACCGGACATCCGGAACCGTCGGGCAGACCTTTTATTTAACACCGGTATTAGCGGCGATTCCGGCAGTTACCAGAAAACTAAAAAAGATAGAGGACGCTGAATCTCTAAAATCATTAAACACAGTGGATACTACGGGACTGATACAATGTATCGTTATCGTGGAGAAAACCGGTAAAAGGACTTATCCGAGAATTGCCAATTCCCTGGTTCCCGATGACAGTCTGGAAAGAACCTATCGAGGCAAGCCCTGCCATCTCCTTGGGCTCGATAAAGACGGAAAATTATGGGCGGTAGAGCCGGAGAATTTTATAGTCGTAAATGAATCTCCCAAGGACTGTTTTATCGCCCTTCAGTGTGAAAAGGAAGTCAACGCGGTTTATTCATTGAAAGAAGTCATTGTTGAAAAGATAAAGATAGGCCTCTTTATCGTGTTATGCTGCGCCGAGCTGATCATCCTTTTCCTGATTATCACCGCAGCTACCGGAGGAAATGTATAAATGAAACCTCAGAAGTCTTTACGGGTTGAAGGGTCGGAAGTAATCGCCGGCGGTCAGAGAAATAAAAACAATAACCGCAAGCCCGGCATAACTCCGATCGAGCAATGGGAAGGTGACTTCAGCAACCTCCCATCATTTAATAACATCGAAAAGATACTGGAGTTCCCGCCGATATCGGATATGGCCGGTGTCCTGGCCCGGGCCAACTTCAAAGACGATCAGCAGCGCATCGCCGCGGTCCGGCTGGCATATAAACACCGGAAATTTAACGATGATCCTCACCAGGAGATGCTGCGGGATTTTTGCGCCTCGACTCTCGGCACGAAGGGGCTGGGGAAGATATTACAGACATTCATCGGTACCAATCTGCTGGCCCCGGATATGTTGCGGGCTGTCTTCGGTATGCCGCGTTCCAATAACCGGGAAGAGGTGCACCGCGGCCGGAACAGCGATCTGCGCGCCGACGGCGTTGAAAAAGAGAGGGAAGAGGAGTGATCACTTATTTTGGTGGACCGGAAGGCGGCGGCAAAACCGCGATGATGACGCGTTATAACCGCATTCATCACGTGATGGGCGGCGAATGCTGGGCTTTCCCGGGTTACGAGCTGCTTAACGAAAGGGGGCGCGTAGTATCCAAACTTGTTTATCCGGAAGAGGTAATGGGACTGCTCAATGAAATACAGTATATCGTGCTTTCGATAGACGAGTTACAGAATTTTATGCATCACCATGCCTGGGCTGACAAGTTGGTCGAAATAATTACTTACGGGGCGGCCGCCCAGCGCCGCAAAAGAGAGTTTGTCATCCTGGCCACCGGCCCTATCTTCGATTGGGTGCCCCATGATTTACGGCAGATGTTCCATGAAGTCGTGCACTGCTCGGATATGCACTGGAAAAATCACAATATCCCCAGGGGGCAAAGGATCCAGTTTACCAGGCAGGATATGAGGGGTGTATTGTCCGGAAGGGCCGGGACCATGACCAGGCCTTCGGTATTTTACCCGGGTAAATATTTCAAATACTATGAAACCTTTTCACTGGTCGACCCTAAATATCAGTTCCATAAAGTACGGGTGAAGAAAGAGATGGTTACTATTGACTCCGAAGGTAGAATCATCAGTCAAAAACAGCCAGGCATTTCAGATCCGGCCACCCTTGATAGATATATTCAAAATTATGAAACGGAGCACCAGGACCCTCTCTTAGTTGCGGCAAGGAATGTTGTCTTAAAATTAAGAGCTAATAACATTACTAAGGTGGAAAGCGATGTTGTTTATCGGGCGTTGGGTGCTTCAAATAGAACTGTAGCAGGAAGAGCTCTGAGTAAAATCGGTGCTATTTACAAAACACAAAAGAAAATATACGACCTTTCCGAAGTTGAAGTCTAAGAAATAAATGAGTTCTTTACCAATTCACCTATTTATATAAGGAGAGGATGCCTTGATGTCGGATGAAAGTGTTGTATTAATAAATAGCACCTTCAATATGGTATTTGAAATGATGCTTTTATTCGGATTTCTTTTTTTAGCCTTCTGGAAAAGGCAGATATTTCTCGATATCGCCTCCGGATTGATATTACTATTTACCGGTTTATCCTGGTCGGATGATTATGCCGGGATATCGTTGGTTTTATTGATATTCGCCTGCTACCAGTTCTTCAACGGCATTGTCACAATATTTACCAGCAGAAAAGCCAGCCAGGGGTTAAGCCAGTTTAAAACCTGGTATCAGCGTATTAAAGGTATTAAAGGAGGCTCATAATGTATCCTTTTTTTGATCCTTATTCCCCTGGGGGTGGGCCTCCGGCACCGCCTCCGCCTGGAGGGCAACCGCCTGCACAGCCCCCGGCGCAGCCACCGGCCACTCCGGCTACACCGCCACCGAAGAAACAGGAGGAGCCTCTTCCTCCTCCTTATACCCCTCCCGGATGGAAACCCCCTGAGAAGACTCCGGCACAGCCGCCTGCCGGTGCTCATCCTCCACCGGCGCCACAGCCACCGAAGAAAACGACGCCTCCGCCGGCTCCCGTCCCCCAGCCGCGCCCGTCAACACCAAAGCCTGTCAGCGATATCGAGGCCCAGGTTGAAGAAGCCAGGCGCCGAAAAGCTGCAGAGGTTATCGCGAATAAACCGGAAATAGATGTCGTTTCTCCGACCGGCGGCGATAAATATAATGTTTTGGTTCCGAGGAAAAATGACCCTAAAATAAAAGTGCCCCGGAGAATGACCAAAGAAGAAATACTTGCGGCCGGCGGGAAGATCCCCGTGGAAGTCGAGAGAAAAGCCCAGATATCCTATGGGGTCAATAAACTGGGCTTGACCGAGGAACAAGCCGAGGCCAGGACCTACCCCGAAGAAGAAGTCGCTAATATTGAAGCCAAAACCATGCCTGAATATATAAAAAAGTTTGCCGACAAGTGGGGTATGTCACTGGGTGCCGCGGTAGAAACCATTAAACGATATCAAGAAACCGTAGGACAGGAAAATCCGATGACCGGGGAATTTGCCGGGTTGTCAAAATGGGCTATTCGTGATTTAAGGCGAATCGGTTATGCTGATGTACAATCCAGTATGTCGCAGTGGGCGTATCTGCAAATTAAAAAATATATCAAGCCCGGTGTAATCAAGGGTAACGGCAAAGAAGAGGGCAGGGGATTCGACCTCGAGGCGGCGGTTAATGACGGCATTGTCGACCCGGATATCTACAAATTCGCTGCGGATAATATCGGCGGCGTCTTCACCGCCGAAGATATTAAAAATGTAAAAAAGTATATATCCAATATCGAGCAGCTGCGCAAAGATGATCCTTATCTCTATGATACTTTAAAGAATAAGGGCTACCAGGCGTATGAAGACGCCATTTATAAAAGAGAGAAGGATATCGAAGGTATTAACTACCGGTTGAATGTAAAAAGAAGCGCTATTAAGGCCGAGATAGAACAGGCCGAGGAAGCCAATCGCAGGCAAAAGGTAGCACTTGATTCACTAAAAGAAAAGGGCTATAAAAATGTCCGGGAAACCATACCGGGCTGGCAGTCGGTCGCGGAAATCCAGGGCACTTACAATATTCGTGAGTATCTCCGGGACAATCCGGCAGGTGGAAAGTTTTTACTGGATGCCGGTTTCACCGAGGAGCAGGTAAATAATGCCCTGGAATCAAACAGGATTTACGACGCAGCAGTTAATGATATCCATCCGTACAAAAAGATATACCGGGTCGGCTTCGGGGTAGGCAAGGAAGAATACACCGAGGAAGGCCTGGTAAAATACCTATTTAAAAATCCGGATAAAGTTAAGACGCTGGTAATTTTAGGGTTTAAGGCAGAAGACATTAAAAAAGCGGCTGACAGTGCCGATTTATTGAGAAATACATTCCAATATATCGAAGATAGCGTGAAACCCCGGGGCGAAGGTTTTAAAAGAGGCATTGGACTGACCGGCGCCGAGGCCCTGGCGCTGGACAGGGCGGCTAATGACGCAGGTATAAAGGCTGAGGGCGAAGGACATACCGGTGTAGCCAGGTGGAAGACGGCCTCAGACGAAGAAAAAATGTTAATGGCCGCTTATTTCGCCGGGGATAAATACAAGCAAAACCCCCTGGCAGCCAGTTATAAGACCCTGGAGTATCTCGGGGAAAAGAACCTTGCGCTGAACATCATAACAGGCGCCGGCATGTATGCCGCCATATTAAAGCCCGGGGCCAAAGCGTCGGTAGGCGAGCCTGTATCGGGCTGGGATATCGCCGATGCTGCCGTAATGACGGCATTGATGGTGGCCGCCGGCATGCGAGCCATCCCGGGGGCAGCAATATCAAAATTGATTCAGGGCGGCGCCGGCGCCTATTTCACTACACAAACAGTCAGGAATTGGGGAGATATGTCAGGAGGAGATAGGATTGTATCTCTGGCTTTTGATTTGTTATTGTTCAGCGCATTAACCCCTAAAGGCATTAAGGTGAAAACTGCAGAGTTCGTCAGCAAATTTATTGGATCTCAAGAAGGTAAGGGCATAAGTATAAAAGCAATTCAAGAGATATTCGATAGCCCAGCCAATAAACTGACAGGCCAACAGAAGGCTGACCTCACCGCGAGCTTGAATAAATTCTCGGATGCGTTAGGCAAGCAGGATAAGGCGGCAATCGTCAAGGCAGGCGCTGACCTTGAAAAGGTTGCCGGCGATATTAAAATGAAGCAGGGCGGCTTATATTTGAAACGGGAAGCCGAATTGATGCAGAAAAACCCCGATTATTATATGGATGCCGCCGCCGAAGCCAGGAAGGTTATCACCGCGAATAACCTGAAGTCGAATATAAAAATACTGGAAGCCGTAAGGGCCGATTACAAGTTTCAGAATCCGCCTGTTTCTGCGGCGCAAAAGGCCAAAGAGGCAGCCATACGGAGGGAATCTTATAACGAGCCTGTGAAGTTCGAGAAATCAAAAATACCACAGAAAGAAGCTAAATTAACGGCAAAGATTAAGGCCGTTCAGGATAGACCGGCAGTGAAAAAGTTAAGCGGTGAATTCCATGAAACGGAATTCCAATCAACTAAAGGTGAGGTAGTTACAAAAAGCGGTATAAAAACGAATCTCACCCCCACCGAAATAGAATTTGAGAAATTAGCACGGAAGGGGAAGGTACCCTTGACGCCTTATAAGGGCGATAAAATAGCGAAATACACGCCTATCGAAGCTGCGAAAGCCAGGATTAGCGCTATTCAGGGAATGGTAAACCAATACGGCTTCAAATCCGCCATCGATACCTTTGGAGTGAAACAGATCCGCATGGTTTACCCCAAACTGACAAAGGGCATTATCCGGGCGGAAAACAAGCTATTTAAAATCAAAGAAAAGCAGCTGGAGCCTTTAAGAAGGCGGGTACTCAGGGATACCAGTAAATATATCTATGACGATATTCTGCACGCCGGGAATCGCGGCAAGGGGCTGGAGAGACTGGTCAGTAAGGGAATGCTGGAAAAGCCGCAGTTATCCGGTGAAGAAATTGCCGCCTGGAATAAATTCACTTCCGAGAGTCCGCCGGCCATTGTTTACCGCCTGGCTGACACCGATCCTGCTATTCAGGTGGCCAAAGGCGGAGACTGGAAAATCGTACCCCGGAAACCGTCAACGAAGCCGATTACGGAACTCGACGCTAAAACCGGCCGGATAATTAAAACACCCAGCGTCGATAAGCCGGTATATATCACCGATAACAAGGTCAAAATGCAGCTTCTACAATATCTGAGCGGCTCTGCCTGGGTTTCTGGCGAAGGTGCTGAATTGGAAGCTGAAAGATTTGGTAAAATGGGGCAGAAAACAGAGATAGCTCATTTAATGCCGGAATACAAAGTAAAACTCGTCCGGAAGGAAATCGGCGGCAAGTTCCAGTTTCAGCCTGAAATAGAAATACCCAAGGCAACCAGCGAATTCCCAGGAGAAGAGGTCGAAGACAATATCAAAGACCATGTATTTGAGGATTCAGAGGGCAATAAATATTACCGCGGTATTAATAATCGGTTAATGCCACTAAGAGGTACTACATTAAAAGAGCAGGCCAATAATTTAGCCTTGGCCATCAAATACGCCGCGGAGAAAAAGGGGTTCACCGCAGCCGTTAAAGAATTCGGGGAGGGTTTGGTACTGGCAGTCTACCCCTACGCTTTCGAATATATCCTGGCGGAAAACCAGGATTACGACCCCGATACCCTTAAAGTAGAATTCAAGGCGCCCGATTTATCCCCGGATACGACTCTATCCCCGGCGCTCGAGCGGGAATTAACCAAGGTAGGCGTTAAAGTAAAAGAGCCGTCGATGAAAACCGAAAGCGCTACTATCCAGCCCGAAATCAGCACCAGGACGATGACGCCCGAGCAGGCCGCCAGGATGGGAGAGCAAAACGCCCCGATAGAATCCGGCCAGCCTTATGTTATACCAGTGAAAATGCCTGCCGGCAAACCCGGGCGCAAACCGGCCAGGCAGCCGCAGCCGGCTCCATCAAAAAAACCGTCACCTGCGCCTGCGCCCCAAAAAGCTCCGTCTCCGGCGCCGGTACCCCGAATAAGTCCCGCTCCTTTGCCAATACCGCAGCCGGCACCTCAACCGAAGCCCACCCCGAAGCCTCAGCCGGTACCCGTTCCTGCGCCGACACCCATTCCTACTCCGGTCCCTTCACCGATTCCAGAACCGGTCCCGGAGCCGGTACCCGAGCTGGTTCCAGAACCGGTACCCGTAATAATACCTTTGCCCCCGCCAGTTAAAAAGGGCCAAGCCGGAAGCAGAGAAAAAGAGTGGACTCCGGCAGAGATAAAATCCGCCATCACCTGGAGAGACGGTTTCGAGGTCCACGCAATAAAAGCGCCGTACCGCCGCCATATCGATGAAAAAAGCTTTCACATCGACAAACTGCCCGCGGGGCTTGAAATAATGGTTACACACAAAGGTAAAGGCAGCCAGGCGCGCAGCGCCAGGGTTTTCGGCAGCATTCCGGCCGTAACAACCGTCGATGTCGGCAACCAGGATGTCAAAATCACCCCCGACAAAAAGACCGGCCGGGTCAATTTAACCCATTTTCGGGACACTTCTGGTACGATATCCATGACAACTATTTCCAAGCATCACGGTACCGGCATGACTACCAGCCGGCCGCCCGGTGTCTACGACAGGAAATCGTTAAAACCCAAACACGGCGGCAAAAGGCGCCGCAGGATTATCTATTAGGCGGAATTATGAAACTGGACGATAAAACGGTCAGGCTCTTAAAAACATGGGGTGTCGCCGGCGCGATATTTATTGTTATCGCGATAACCAGCATAGGTTTTATATTCACGCCGGTCGAGCAGGCTATCGAATTTTTCGACGGGACAGTAATGACGGAGGAGTACCAGCCGACGGGGATCCTCGGCGGCATCCTATTAGCTCATGCCTGGGAAATATACCCGAATTACGTTATCGGATTGGGTATTGTGGCTTTTACGGCTTTCGGCGGAGCCGTATTTTGTGTTTATACGATAGAGAAGGCGCGCCGTGGGGATAAAGGTGAAGAAGATATTACCAGCAGCCCTGGCCATTAGTTTAATATTACTCGCTTTATTCAGCACGCCGGCCGTGGCCATGGATGAACCTGATACGGTTGTGCTTTACGATATTGCATTATTTCATGATGTGCTGGTAGCTAATGATTTTCTGGCAATAGTGCCCTATGATATCACTTTTGGCACTCAGCCGGATGATAACATAGACCTGACCTTTATATTTGTGATGCGGGATCCAACAAATACTGAAACATTAGGGATGGTAACAGCATACCCCAGATATAATGGAGGTTACGGAAAAGGAGTAGTATCTTTCTACGTTGAATCAGGCATTGATCTGGATGAATTTTATATATTCAGAGTACAAGAAAATACGGCATACTATCCGGCTTCTGCGATCTGGGATTTTACTATTGGTTTATCAAACTACTGCTCCGAAACCGATCAAGGAGCCGCATTAAGAGCTAAAGTTTTGGATATTGCTCAAGTACTCTCCAATGAATGGGATGTTGATCTTCTTTCTACATCCGATGTTGGCCAGGTGGTTTTATCAACGTATGGAGAGCTTTATTTTCTTTACGCGATCCCAGGAATACAGGCCATGGCTAAAGAGCTTTTCTCGGTTCAGATCTCAGCTCCAACGTATACCAAAAGATCCTGGAGCACAACGGTTGCGGATCTGATGCAAACCAAATACGATGGCACCATAATTGGAGATTTCATGACAGGCTATGCCGGCATGTTTTCAGTTGACACTCCGGCAGCCATGAATGTGCTTTCAATATTGTTATTCGCGGCAATGATCTTTCTGGCAACATGGAAATTCAAGGCCAGTACTCTATCTGCTTTCATCGATGGATACGATCTTCTATTGCTCTTGATGATTGATGGTTTCTTTTCCATGATCCTAACTGGTTTATTTGCCTTCTTGGCAACACTCGTTGGAGGAGTAATATTATTTTTGAATAGGTCATGATATGAAAAAACTATTATTTATTTTAACATTCGTTGTGATAATGTCGTTCCCTGTTTCCCTGCTGGCAGATGATGTTAGTTACGCGGAGTACAGAGGCACTATCGTTGGTACCAATTCAGCCGGCCTTGCCTCCATGGTTAGTGGTGCCGTTAATATCAATTCTTCCGGCTGGATCGCCGCTGGCGTTTTAAATGCTCAAGCTACAAATATCAGCGTTCGTGATTCTTCGGAAACCGTTACAGCCTTCATGCCAGGATATAATACTTCTCCTTTGATCGTTTATGCCGGAGATATAGCTGCCAACGGAAATGAAATGTATACAGTCTATACCGGCAATGTTTCTGGCGGCAAGATCCGTTATTTTCCAGGATCAACAGGTTTTACAGTAACGGACAATTCTACAATAGAGCCTGGATCTAATTTCTCTTTTGAATTAAAAGGCCTTTTCGATACCTCATCCGGATCATCGGATGTCTATTATTACAAACTTCAAGGATCTACCGTTGGAGGCATGAGAGTTAACAATGATTCTACAACTTCCGGAACAATTAACGGGGAAGTATGGGCAGCTCCTGCCGTTATCAACATTACACCAGATGGGCTGCATTCTAGTGGTGGTGGCTTAACGCCAAATGGCGAGGCAACGACCTGGCAGTGTGTGGATGATCCGGTAGGCGCACCAGATGATGCAGCTACCTATATTAACGATGCTTTGGATAGCGCAGAAAATACGGAGACTTATACGTTAACAACCCCCGGCTTGCCTACGGTAAAAAATATCGTATCCGTAGAAGTACGCTGGAGGGCAACTCAAAGCGCGGCCGGTGCTGGTGTTCAGGTTAGGCCATGGATTAGATATGCCAGCTCCGGTAGTATAGTCTGGGGAACTCTGGTTAATACAACTACATCATGGGCCGATTACACGCAAACGTTCACCAATGGTCCAAATGGTGTCAGTTGGAATGATCCAGCTACCGATTGGGTAGGATTAGCTGCCGGCCTCTGCTTAAAAGATAACGGAGCACAAAGCGCCAGGGTAACGCAGTGTTATGTGAAGATAACATACAATACTATCACCAGAACATCGGTAACCGGAGTAAGCTCCGGAGAAGAACATACCCTAACTTTCGGGTTATCGGGAGGCACTCTCAGTTTAGATATCGATGGCAGCTCCAATACAGCGGCTTATGCCGGAAGTATTCCGGATACATCATCTAACTATCAAATAGCTGAGAATACGGCCGTTATCTACATGGAAGAAGCTGCGTTAACGATCGGCGGCGTGGAAGAAGGCAGATGGAGTTGGCAATATGGTTCAACTTTTGCAGATCAAAGCGGGCATAACCATACAGCCACACCAACATTCAGGACCACCACCAGTGATGGAGATTGTACTTTTCTTTTAAACAATTTCTATCCAATAAGTACTTCCTCCGCGGATTATGAACCGGATGTTGATTGGCCATCGATGATTAGCTCAACGCCGGACCAGCCGGCAACTTTCTACACTGAGAACAGTACTCCTGGAATATTTTTTGCTCCTCTAATCCATACCTTTTGGCCGGCCTCCGGAGTGCCGGAATCGTTTTTCTGGTACAATTTCACTTTCACGATCATTATTATTGCCGGCATCCTGTCTTACAGGATGCATCCTTCTTTGTTGTTAAAAATTATCGTTGGAATGGCCATTATGATATTTTGGGCACTGCCAGGGATCAACGTATACGGAATGTTTGTAGCACTTTACAAAGGATTATATTGTTTCGGTATTTTGTTATTATCGAAACACTACGGATGGTGATGATATGCGGCCGCAACATATGATGTTTTTAGGTCTAATATTTGCCGCCGGCACAATAATCTCTTTAACATTCGGCGGGGCATGGTTAGGCAGTACCGATCTGGAGGTTGCCAACGCGATAACCATATTTAAACAGGCCAACATCCTTGGAGTATGGAGTATAACTGTGCCAAATATTTCGTTTTTTTTCACCGGTGCCAAGTCCTTAATGATGTTTGATTTTGCTTTCTTCAACGGATCAACGGCAATCTTGCAGTGGTTTCTGTTTTTTACAATAGGCCTTGGTACAATGTGGGGTTTCTATACCGTTATAATCGGAGTTATCCAGGGAGTTTTTACTCGGCATTAACTCCCTTGGCCTTCAGGAGTTTACCCTGCTCAATATCAACATGGCCGCATGAAAAGAGCCATCCGATACGAACAAAACCTTTTTTATTTCTAATATAAACTGCTTGTGCTCTTGGCCAGCTGCCGGCAGCAGTGTATACATTACACCGGCCGGAGAAATGTATACACTCCAGCTGCGGGTTATCTTCTTCTTGGTGTCATAGTGCCGTAAACAACTTTTGGCAGTGTTTCATAACCTGAATGAAAGATCCACTTTTTACCAAAAGGCTCATACCAGTTAAAAAGTCGAACATCACCATTCGGAAACTTCGATACTTTTTCAGCATAATAGAGCTTGGAATGTGTTGGAATTTCCCATGCGGCGATTTCAACATCCGGAGGCATTTCATCGATCCTTTTTATACAAGATCCTCCTCCGGAACAGGTTAACACCAAGAAAACAATAGCCATGATCAGGATTATAATAATCAGTATCCGAATAACCCATTTCATATTTTCTTTTTATCTTCCGGCCAGGAGGGAATTTCGTTGTATTGATCTACAAAGGCCAGAAAATCCTTTTTGGATTTCTTAAAATAACGTTTGCAGAAATATACTCCTATCCCCAAAAAGATAGCACCGGCGGCCAGGACCAGAAAACCCCAGAAATTGCCGTTTACTTCTACTATGCCGCCAACAACCATGGCCGCGAAACCTAAAACGGACATCCTCTTAAAAAGAGGCCTTGTTTTCTTCCTGGCATCGGCAATGATTTCAATATCTCTTTCATCCAGGATAACGCTCTTTCTCATTGATCATTTCTTCTCCTTTTTGATTTTAGATAAATCTTTATACAGCCTGTAATAGTTGAATTTATTCGTCGGTAGAGTCTCAAAATAAGTCGCCTCCTGGTATAATATCCTGCCATCAGGTTTTATAATTTTTACTTTTGAAGCGTTGCCGGTCATTCGAAGATCCAGTGGATAGCCTAATTTGTTTATAACAACACCTCCTGTTTTCTCAATGACTCCTTCAAACGGCGCCATCGAGTGGTACGGGACAAGATGCCGACAAGTGGGGGCGGCCGCGTTGTTTCATAATAGTATCCTGGGTAAGTATCTGGTTAATCGGCTCAGACGCGGAATATCGGAAGGTATTATCCTGTGATTTGCGCGGTCCATGGCCACCGATATATATCATTTCTTTCGCACCTGCCTAATTGTGATGACTACAGCCGCAACCACCACGGCTGCAATCAAAGCGACTACAGCGATAAATAGCCTATCGATATTAACGTTTAACATTCTTCTTCTCCATAATCTCCATAATCGCGGCCAGGATGCTTTCCGCGGTACCGAGGTATATCGGCTGGTCAGAACCGCGTCGGTACCGGTAGTATTGCTGCCCGTTTGATGTGTAAGACTCGATATGGGGTTCTGCGATCCTCCGAATACGTTTTTTGTTACAGGCCGCTACCAGGGCCGGCAGGTCATTCGTACCAAGGGGTTCATCCTGTACCAATTTTTGACCGGTGGTATTATTATTCGTGTCCATCATCAGTTCCTCAGCTTTCTATATTGTTTCAGGAAACCACCCCATATATATATTTCTGAAAACTGCGGACAGTATATATATTTATTAAAGCTAAAGTAAATATAAATAATAGGTGTCCGCAGGTGTCCGCACCGTATATGCCCGCAGGTGTCCGCAGGTTCCGCAGGTGTCCGCAGGTTCCGCAAACTGTCCAGATACAAAATAGCCTCAAAGTCCGTACTGTCCGCAAAAAAATGCATACCCCCCCCGCGTGGTCAGAATTCATTGGTGTCATAGATAACATTCCTTTTAAGCCATAATAGCCGTTTGCGAATGTTTCCGATCATTTTTTTCTTCAACACGGACCGGCTGCCCTCTTCGCCAGTATCCTCGAGGTAATTCAGGGAGTTCATATCGTCCCAGGTGGCTTCCTTGGTATGCCCGTAAAACTCTCCGATGCTCATGCAGTGTTTAAAGACTACCGAGAATGCCTCTTCGGGATTAAGATAGATAATACCAATGCCCTCACCATCGTTATTGTAGGCATCGATATCGTCCCAGCCGATGATAGCCTGGCCAGGTCCGGCCTCCTCCGGTTTCCAGTATCCGGCTTCGTTTCTACTCCGGAAGATGACCTTGCCGGAGGAGAGAAGGCTTTTAATGACCTCGATAAACCGCTCGCCGGGGCGCTCCGATGTTATCCTGGTGCTCTGGTATTTGAGCAGCCCGTTAAATATCTCCCAGGACATCTGCAGATGCCCGCCGATATCCGCGGACTTGATGGCGCCGTGGTCGGCTGCGAAGTCCAGGAAGATTTCGAAACCGGCCTGCATCAGGCATATCGTCTCGATAAGCCGCAGGTGAACGTCCTTTTTATTGGCCTCGAGGGAATATCTCTCATAATATTTGTGAAGTTTATCATCCACGGCTTTCCAGTTGGCCTGGATCCAGCGGATGAAGTGGGCCATGGCCACCGGGTAATACCTCCGGTCCTTCTGCGCCTGGGTCAACAGATAATAATTATCTTTGCCGTCCTGGTAGAAGTCGTCGATCGATATCGGCACCGGCAGGATCCTGGCGCTGCGGGACACCCCGGGAGGCGGCAGCTGCTCCCCGGACGTGACCAGCAGGCCGCGGGGGAAATACGTTTCCTGACTGGTCATGTCCGGATTGGCGCGCACTTTGCCCTGGCGGTTGCCGTAGGCGCGCAGGATATATTCCACAGTCCGGGTCAGCTCCCGGGCCTCCGCGGGGTTGGCCGGCGGCGCGTAGTCATCGATAGCGAAGAGGATATCCTTGGCGTGGAAGGAAAGTTTTTCAAGCTCCGTCCTGGTCCCGAACCAATTGACCGGCAGTGATTTGTGGGTGAAATTGCCGAAAAACGAAAGCGCCAGGGCGGTCATCACGGATTTGAGGGAGCCGCTGCGCCCGACATACCAGACGGTAAAGGCCATGTCCTCGAAAACGTTAAGGACCGCCAGCCACGGCATGATAAAAGTCGGCAGGGTAACCCGCATGTCGGCGATAGATAAGAGATCCATGCTATTTGAAACAGCCTCTTTAGCATCCCCGTCCGGCTGGGGCAGTTTATAACGGGCAAGCCGCGGCGGTAATTCAACTTCCATTTCCGGCCGGCCGGTGGCGCCGCTGCCGCTCAGATAAACCATCTGGCCGTCGATATCCCGCCAGCCGGTGTGTGTATAGATGGTATGCTCGGGGACCTTGCCTGACGACTTGATGATGCACTGCGCGAGGTGCCGCTCAACCTTATCGATCGATTTCTCGGTCTGGGCCTTGACCCCCCAGGCTTTCCGGACCCAGTTCATGTTATCGAAGTGGAGGTCCGGCACAGTGACATGCGCCAGGTGCGAGCCGTTAATCCTCCCCTGGACCCGTAAAAACCTCTCCCGGGCGGCGCCGTTGTCTTTGAGGATATCCTCGGTCACCCGGGCCACGAAATTGCAGAGCGGTAATTCAACGGTTTCGCCTTCCCGTGTATGTATGATTTTATTAAATTTGCCGTTGATGATGGTGTACTGGCCATCCGATTCTTTTTTCAATAAGCCACGGATAACGTCATAGTCGATTTCTTCCGGCGGGCCGGCCGGCGGCCGGTATTCGGGTGCGAACTTCACCAGTTCCTCGAGCTTTTCCCTGGTGCCGCCGGCGGCGATCCAGTCGCTGGCGTCCTTGTTTCCCTCTCCCGGAAGTTCGATGATTTTAATATGCTTGGCCCTGGGAAAGACATTGGAGGCAACATCGGCGGCATAGGCGCGGCCGGCAGGATCCTTGTCCGGGATAATCACGACGGTACCGGCGCCGGTATAGTATTCCGCCATGGCCGGCTTCCAGTTGCCGGCCCCTTGGGGTGATGTAGTGGCCTCCAGACCGAGCTTAACGAGATTTCCGGCGTCCCTCTCCCCTTCGACATGGTAAATGACCTCTCCGCGCTGGATGGCCGCTGTGATCAATGGTAGGCGGTAGATTACCCGCTCGATGCCGTTGAGGTTATTGATGTATCCGCCCTGGCCGTCCGGCCGGCGCTGAGAGAAGGACTTAGGCTCATACCTGACAACTTCAAAGACAGCTTTATTATTAACGTCATGGTAGGTGTAGATCGCCGCGATCTTCTTCTTTTTCCTGGCTTCGGCTGCCGGCGGCTGTTTATCTTTCTTCTTTTCTCCAATGAAAAGATCGCTCATTGTCAGGCCGAGTGTTTCAACGATTTTTGGCGTGGCACAGCCGGCGAAGCATTTAAGCAGGATCTTATCGCCGGTCAGAGCAATGGAAAGGCTTTGATCGCCCTGGTGCTGGCCGTCGTTATGCGCCGGGCAGCAGGCCATCCATTTACCCGTGCCGCCCGGCCGCACGTTTTTAAACAAGGTTAAAAAAGCATCGATGTTAATCACTAGTCGATTACTTTCCGTTCCATTTCCCGGAAGAAATCATATTCGCTGACCTGTCCGATCTGATATATGCCGGCGGGTATCGGCAGGGGCTTGTGCTCGTCGTGGATAATAGTCACCAGCTCCGTGGTTTCCAGGTACATTTCAGTCGTACCGTCTTTCTCCAGCAGCCAGATAGATGCCGCCTTATCGGTAATGACGTGGGCGTGGCCGGTTGTCTCGCCTTTTTTTACGATCAGCCGCCCATTTTCCCTCCGGGCTTTCTTGACTCCCCCTGGCAGGGACTCGATTTCTTTGAGTAGTACATCACCGTGTTGGATCTGCATGTTTTCTCCTTCAACTTAACATTGCCGGCGTCCACCGGATGTTTATATTTCCGGCACGCCAGTTAATAGCTTGCTCGATGGTATGACATTGCGGCGCTACGCCCTCGAGGTGGAATGTATCGGGGAGAGAAGGGTTGCGCATTAAAAGATGTGGTGCGTAATTAATCCCGGTGAATACCGGGGACATATCGATAAGCTCGTAATCGCCGATGGTATCGACAACTATTCCCTTCGACTTCATTTTCAGGACGCCGATTTTTCTCAGGAGCTCGCGGCGGATATCAACGGACTTCTCTTTTAGAACGGTCTCGGGTGAAAGCTCATTGGTGGGAGTGAGGACATGCTCCGGTTTCATTATGATGCCGTTTAGGGCGTATATTCCCCAGCCGTCCGGATAGGCTAGCGCCATGCCGTTTTCGCAATGAAGCCGGCCGCTCTCATTGATAAATAATTTGTTGTGGCGCTCTGATATCCAGCAGATGTTTTTATGCGGGAGATACCAATTTGCGGATCTGGCTATCATCCAGTGGCCGGTTAGTTTATCGGTTTGCTCGATTAACCCGCAAACATCCCTGAAATATTCGTAGAATGCCAGCCAATTTGCGTCATGTTGGCCATATACGCTGTCCCTGACGCTGTCCCAGACGCTGTCCCTGACGCTGTCCCTGACGCTGTCCCCGACGCTGTCCCAGACGCTG
>Ga0154618_142_pt1 | contig 20343 bp, 17 predicted proteins | sample Rifle2008BG13ft_FD_116047 | JGI IMG/M metagenome (GOLD analysis project Ga0154618, IMG submission 116047) | Chloroflexi bacterium RBG_13_51_52 | reverse complement strand
AGCCGGGGATAGGCTTTTTCCGTTAGAGCCTGGGTGCCGTAACTGTCCTGGTGAGTGTCCATGCCGCAAATCCAGAAAAGCATATCCGGCTTGAACGCCTTGACTCTTTCCGGCACCTCCCTCCGCACGTTCTCTATTTCTGTTTCGTCCGATGAGCCGTGTGAGAAACAGAGCTTGGTCTCGTTTGCCGTCAGGCTGCCGGGTTCATAATCCCAGCCGTAATTATGACAAAAACAGATGTGTAAAACTTCGTCGTCATCTTTAAAGATATCCCTTACGCCGTCGGCGTGATGGGTATCCGTATCCACAATGGCGAATCTCCTGGCTTTAAACAGTTCACGGGCGTGAGGGATAGCCAGCCCGGTAACGCTAAAGTAGCAGCCGCCCCAGGCGCTGTCACGGTGGGCATGATGACCGCCCACGCCGGCAATTACCAGAGCATTATCAAGTTCTCCCTTTAGCACCTTTTCCGTAGCCTGCAGGACACCGCCGATAGAATAAAGTGATACCCGCCACCATTGCGACCTCTTTACTTCGTTTATCCATCCTTGAGTATGGATTCTGGCTATCTCTGCTTCAACGGCTGGTCGGGACTCAAAAAAGGTCACATTGGGATTGGAGAATAGCCCGGCTTTTTCTATACCCATAAATCCATCTTCAACACCCATAGCCAGGCTGGAATATGCCTCTTTACCGCAGATATCGTGATAAAATACACCGGTTCTTTTCATCGTAATCCCCCTTTCAAGATGATTATAGCAAATCAGGGGAGAGGGCGACTAAATGGGGAGGATAAAACTCTAAACAAATACAAAATACAGATATTAGTTTAGTATTTAGGCATTTGTATTTAACTTAGTTAAACTGGGTGTTCAAAACCGGTTCCTGTTCTTTTTTCTGGGCATCGTCTCTTTCACCGGTAAGCCGGGTTATTTCATCGCGGTCATTACAGAAGTCAAAGACCATATCCCGCTTAATAGCCCCGTTTCTATACAGTCTGACCAGCGCCTGGTCGAGCAGCTCCATGCCCTGCTGGGTGCTCATACGAATAGCATTAGGCAACTGGAAGGTCTTTCCATCCCTGATAAGATTTCTGATAGCCGAATTTGCCAGCATGACCTCAATGGCTGCCACCCGTCCCGAGCCGTCAGCTTTAGGCACGAGCGCCTGACAAAGAATACCGAGAAGCAGTGAGGCGAGACGGGTCTGCGCCAGCGTGCGTTCATGGGGTGGGAACATGTTGGCGATACGTTCCACAGCCTGTGAGGCGCTGGGGGCATGGCCTGTAGTCAGTACCAGGTGGCCGGTTTCAGCAACGGTAAGCGCCGTCGAGGCTGTTTCCAGGTCACGCATTTCACCGACAAGGATAACATCCGGGTCCTGTCTTAGTACGTGCCTCAATGCTTCGGCAAAAGAGAGAGTATCATGTCCCAGTTCACGCTGGGTGATAGTGCATTTTTTATTTTCATAAGTATATTCGATGGGGTCTTCGATGGTAATCACACGCCGGCTTTCCGTCTGGTTGAGATATTCTATCATAGATGCGAGAGTGGTGGACTTGCCGCTGCCGGTAGGACCGCTGATAACGACCAGACCGCGCGGTCGTTTAATCAGTTCCTTGCAAACCTTAGGCAGCCCCAGTTCATCGGGGGCCGGTATGCTTGAAGGCAACAGACGCGCAACCAGACTGATACTGCCCCGCTGTCTGGCAGCATTAAAGCGGACTCTGCCTACTTCCGGTACGGTGCGCCCGAAATCAAGCTCAAGGTCGCGGGTAAAATCAGCCATTTCTTTTTCAGTAGTGATAGATTTCAATGCCTGTTCAATTTCTTCTGAAGACAATACAGGCATATCATCCGCGGGCACCAGACTGCCGTGGATACGGTATAGCGGGGGCATGGATACAACGACATGCAGGTCAGAGGCGCTCTTTTGCTTACCTAATTGTAATAATTTAACAATATCTGTCATGGCCGACCATCCTTTAAATAACATCTTAGCGAAAATGCATATGTAGCAGTGTCTTCTTCGCCTTCTTCACTACTTTCATTCCTCGTAATATTATTGATGGTAATTTCATCAAATCTGCCGGTATTATGGAGATTCCTGACATATTCCAGGATCTCCTGTTCGCTGTCGGCAGTTCCCTCGATACTCAACTGACCGCTTGAGTGATTCAATGACATTAAAGAAATCCCCTCGACCACATTAGCTATGGTCACTCTCAAGTCGGTATTCATTAAATCACCGGTCCTGTTTAGCATGATATAGGCATCGATATATACTGAATACTGTGAATCGGCAGCGCTGATGCTTGCCTCGATGTATGAAATATCATTTATCAATACCTTTTTCTGCGCCAGTTTTTTCTCCATGGTGAAATTATTACTTGCCGCTTGATTACTTAATGAGTCGATATCAGCGGCTGTATTTTGAACGGTCATTACCATCAACACCATTATGGCAATGGCAACAGCGGTTGCCGGAACAGCCAATGCCTGGTTCAAGGAAACCTGTTTCGGATGATAAGGCGCCGGTAATACGTTAAAATTCGGCGATAATTTAGAAGCTTCTTTAGGTAATTCTTTAAGAGACAGGCCGACATTGATTAGATATTGCGATGCATCGAGTTGTTTCAGGCATTTTAATGGCGAAGCAAGCAGAGACGCCTTTAGGCCGAGTTCATTCGCTAGAGCCTCGTAGAGTTCGGTAGCAGTAGATAATTCTCCGGAGACCAGCATCGGCGTATCTGGCTTGATAGGATTTTCAGCATTATTGTTATTATAAAACTGGATGGTACGCTTGACATCATCTTTTACAATTTCGAATTTCTCAAGCAGCGATAGCTCTGCCCGGGGGAAAGCGACGCTACGAACCGGCTGGGGTATGCCGTTGACCACATTTATTATGTCAAATTCCCTTGCCTGCACATCGATAAGGATTGCATTAGCTTCTCCGGATAGCCTCGCCAGAGCTAGAGGTTTGATATCCATCAAGTACGGTTTACACCCTGCCTGATTGACTACCCTGATGACCATATCGGCAATATCGCGCGGTAGAGCTACCAGGAAAACCTGGATTTTACCTCCGGAGATAGAAGTAATCTGCCACGAAAGATAAAGCTGGTCTATAGGCACCGGTAATACCCGGCGGGATTCCCTGGTTATTGCCTCATTCAACATCTGTCTGGGTAATTCGGGTAAAACGAGGGGACGTGTCAAACAATGAAGTCCGCTTAAACCGAGGATTATCTTCCTGGCGTGAACCTTGTTTGATTTAAGCAGGCTTTTAATTTTATCAGCCAGCTGGGTCTCTTTTTCTTTTGAGTCGATCTCGATCAAGCTCGTGTCAAGTGACGTTTCAGCCAGCCTGGCAACGCGTTTACCGCGAGTGACCATTAATCGAATGCTGACGTCATCGATATATAATGAAACTGTATTACCAGCCATGCCTAACTTCCTGAATAAGAATAAACGACCATTATAATGTTAGCGGTTGTACCGTCTTCAGCGGTTTCATCGGTGATAGATATCTGGCTCGAACGCACGAAGCCGGTATCGAAATTATCGTTCAAGCCGGCGATGAAATCTATAATGTGTGATAGTTCTCCGGTTACCACAGCGTTGACGTTGATTAATATGCAATTAACACCATTGTAAACTTCTGTTTGAATTTTCGTGGTGCCTATAGTATCTATTATTACGTTGTGATAATAGGAAATTTCGTAAATTTTAGCGGTAACGTTGACACTGACAACAGACTGTACCAATCTGCTCTTGGCTTCTTCAAGCTGGCTGGCGCTGTCGGTAAACTGCTCCTGAAGCTCGGCTAACTGTAGTTGAAACGGCTTAAGTTCCATATTATTTAGTCTTGCTTCAGATAAAGACAATTCATCATTAAGGTCGCTTTCCTCTGATATCTGACCATAACGCGTAATACCGAGACTCAGCAGCCCTACGATAAATATGCCTGCCGCAAGAATCAACAAACCGGTTTTACTAAATTTTAAACCCTTCATAAATACATCCGCTAATCGTAATCCTGATTAAAACGCCTGCCCGTACATCGAATACATCGCAGAAACCATGGATAAAGCAATAACGCCGACGATACCGGCAATGACAATGGTCATCGTCGGCTGAATCATGGCTATCAGGGACTTGGTTTTATCCTGTGCTTCAGCTTCATAGTTGTTTGCCACAGCCTGCAGCGAAGCGTCGAGATTGCCTGTTTCCTCACCGACCTTCACCATCTGGACCATCATTGGTAAAAACAACTTGTTTTTTGACATCGGCTTTGCCAGTCCTTCTCCTTTAAGCATTTCTGATTGAACACCAAATAAAGCCTGTGCCATCACGCGGTTACTGCATCCCTGGACAACCAGAGGCATTATCTCCGTCAGCGGCAGCCCGGCGGTATATAATAGAGAAATGCTGCGTGAACAGCGCGCGAGTTCGTTGAGGTGCTTTACCCTGCCCAGTTGCGGTATACGCAGCATGATTTTATCAAGGTTATACTTACCGTCCGTTGTCCTGAAATAGATGAACGCCAATCCAACGATAATTAAAATCACGAGCATTATAATAAAGGCGTTGTCACGGAGGATATTGGATAAATCCAGCATCATCTGGGTGATACTGGGCAATTCTGCGCCTAAATCTGCATAAAATCCGGCGAACGCCGGTATTACAAAGAACATAAGTACGCCGACTACGATGGCGGTGACGACTAGCGCTATAGCCGGGTACATCAAGGCGCCCTTGATTCCTTTTTTAGTGATGATTTCTTTTTCCATATAGTCGGATACCTGTCGCAGCATCGTCTCGAGAGAGCCGGTCTGTTCGCCGATACTCAACGACCGGCAGGCCAGGACGGGAAATACATCCGGGTGCCGGCTCATAGCCGCAGAAAGTTGATTGCCGGCTCTGATATCGGAAACAACATCGGAGATTACCTTTTTTAAAGTGCGGTTGGTTATCTGCTCCTGCATCAACTCCAGGGAGGTCACGATGTTGACGCCGGACTCCAGTAGTAAAGCCAGCTGGCGGAAAAGCATGATTACTTCATTAGGCTTGACCGGAAATAATTGCGCTGTCAGCTTTCCCAGGCTCAAGAAAGGGATGAAAGGACGCAGGTTAATCAGGCGATAACCGGCAATCCCCAGCATCTCGGCGATGGCTTCTTCACTGATGGCTGTTAGTTTACCTTTGACGATTTCGCCGGATTCGCTGCAGGCAATGTATTGATAAAGCATTCATTCTCCCCAGCTTTTTAACACCAGATCGGGTATAATCATTACTGTTAAGCGACAGTATAAGCATTACGCAGTATCTCCGCGGGAGTGGTGATATTTCTTTTAACCTTTTCCAGACCGTCCTTCACTAAAGTAACCATACCTTCTTTAATAGCCTGGTTACGTAATTCACCGGATGAAGCTCCTTTTAAAAGCAGAGTTTTAATATCATCGCTATTGCAGAGGATTTCAAATATGCCGGTCCTGCCGCGATAGCCGCTATTTGCGCAGGATTTGCATCCGGCTCCCTGTATAAACTCGGTTTTTTCTTCGCCCATTTCCTGGGCATAGATAATAATCTCTTCTGGAGATGCTTTTATCGGACGTGCACAGTGAGAACATATGCGGCGTACCATCCGCTGTGATACAACCCCGATAAGAGCCGAAGACACCAGGAATGGTTCTACCCCGAGATCGAGGAGGCGCAATACAACACCCACGGAATCATTGGCGTGTATCGAGGAAAGCACCAGGTGTCCGGTGAGGGCCGACTGAATAGCAATATTAGCCGTCTCCGCATCGCGGATCTCGCCGATTAAGATTACATCGGGGTCGAGTCTAAGTATAGACCTTAAACCGCTGGCAAAAGTGATGCCGGCACGTACGTTCACCTGTATCTGATTAATGCTGGAAAACCGGTACTCGACGGGGTCTTCGACAGTGATAATATTACGTGAAGTCTGGTCGAGTGAGTTCAGCGAAGCGTATAGCGTGGTTGTCTTGCCCGCACCGGTGGGTCCGCTGACCAGGATAACGCCATAAGGTACTTTAAGCATACTTTCATACTTGTTCAAGCTCTCGGGTAGAAATCCGAGTTCAGACAAGTTCAAGGTCGCGCGCGATTTATCGAGGAGACGCAATACCGCCATTTCTCCACATACGGTGGCGATAATCGCAACTCGTATATCTATCAATCTGCCCTTGGCTTTTACCGAGAATTGACCGTCCTGCGGACGGTGATGGTCGGCAATGTTCATGTTCGCCATGATTTTAATTCTCGAAATAATCTGGGTCAGCGTGGTCAGCGGTAAAGAAAACATATCATGCAGCGTACCGTCAATGCGGTAGCGTACCCGCAGCTTATCTTCGCCGGGATGAAGGTGAATATCGGAGGCTCGAGCTTTTACCGCTTCATCGATGATAAGGGATAACACCTGGGCTACCGGGGCTTCCGTATTTGGGTCGGCAATAAGCTGTCTATCTATTTTTTTAATTTCTTGAGATAGAGTTATGTTGGAAATTTGCTTTTCAATTTCCTCGTAATTTTTATAATTGAAATCGATAGCTTCAAGTATTTCTTCGGGTGAGGCTGCTTCAGGTTCAATGCGCATCTGGCTCGAGCTTGCCAGAGCTTCCAGCGCCAGAATATCGGAAGGATTAGTCATAGCCACGCGCAAGATATTTCCTTCGATAGCTACAGGTATGGTAATATACTTGCGGGCCATAGTCTCCGGAATGAGACGCAAGGCTTCCGGCTCGGGTGATTTTTTGCGTAATATATTCTTGGCTTCTTCAATAGGTGGATTCATGAAAAAAGCTGCCTTTTTTATACCTTTATGTACACCCTGCTGAAATCATCTTATATGTCTTTCGTCCCAACCACAATAGCTGGTTGGTAATAGTCAATATGTCAGGCATGGACATCAGGAAGAGGTATTCACTTCTGAAAAGAGAATTGATACTTTGAAGAAATCTTGATTTGAGACTGCTTATAGTTATGGCTTTGCAGTCGTATGGTAAAGGAACATACAATATAAAAATGAGAGGGTTAATACCGCCCTTTTTTATGTTAAAATATTATGTTAAAATAGTTACTAGAAGTCTTGGAGGCAATGCCGGTTAAAACTTAAGCCACGAGGAGATATTATGAAAGAACCAATCGAAAATTTCCTGCATTTTCTGGCGGTTGAAAAAGGATATTCCGAACATACCATTTCTGCCTACCGAAACGACCTCACGGGGCTGGCTGATTTCGCGAAGGGAAACACATCGCTGGCTTCCTGGGCAAATTTCAACAGGCAGACCATGTTAGGCTACATGCTTAATCTCAAAGAGAGGGGCTATGTAGCGACCACGGTTGCACGCAAGGTAGCGGCAGCCAGGTCATTCTTCGGTTTTATGTTATCGGAAGGTCACATTAAAACCGACCCGACTGAAAATATGAGATCGCCCAGCGTAGGCAAGGCTTTACCTAAACCGATACCGATTAACCAGGTACGCCTGCTGCTGGAGCAACCCGCTAAACTATCTACAGCGGAAGCCAAACGCGACCGGGCTATGTTGGAGCTGCTGTATGCCAGCGGTATGCGCATAAGCGAACTGGTGGCGTTGAACCTGGGCGACGTTAATACCGAGGGCAATTACTTCGTGCGGTGTTTTGGAAAAGGCAGGAAGGAACGCATTATCCCTCTATACGAAAATATCGCCAAGGCTGTAAAAACATATATTAATGAAGACCGTCCCAAGCTGGCTCACGGCAAGAAAGAAACGGCAATGTTTTTAAACGCCCGCGGTGAAAGGCTTACCAGGCAGGGATTCTGGCAGAAGCTTAAGGAATACGCCAAGACCGCTGGACTAAGTTCTAAAATCAGCCCGCACACGTTGAGGCACAGTTTTGCCACGCATATGCTAAGCGGAGGCGCCGATTTAAGGTCGGTACAGGAATTGCTGGGACATGCCAATATATCCACCACCCAGGTTTATACGCACCTGACTACCGAGCAGGTTCGGCGGACCTACGATAAATCTCATCCCAGGGCAAAATAGTAAATTCAACAGGAGGTAAACAGTTGCCAGCGAAATCTAAACACGGTAGAGGCAAGCATCATCACAGCAAGAAAAGAATTAAAAACATACAAATGCAGGCGGGCACAGGTTTACCACAGGAAGCCACCGGCAGTATTTCGAGAGCAGAGGCACCTCCAGGCATTGCCCCGATAGTAAAAACATCGGTGCAGAAAAAGATAGTGTCTTCCGCAGCCCTGCCCTTGCATTATGAGTTTATCGGCAGTGACTTAAAGAGAATAGGCATCCTTACGGGTATTATCATAATCTTATTGATTGTGGCTTATTATATTTTTTCCTGAACGTCTTGACGGCGACCATGAAGGACTATGAAACGGCTAGAGCCGAACTGATACGTCAACTCTATGTAGAGATAAAAGATAAGCGGGTTTTAGCCGCCATGTCACGTATACCGCGCGAGCAATTTATACCGGAGGAGAGCCGTCATCTGGCTTATGAAGACGGGCCGCTGCCTATCGGCTGGGAACAAACGATTTCACAGCCTTATATTATTGCCTTGATGACGCAGTCACTGGAACTAACGGGCAACGAAAAGGTACTGGAAATAGGCACGGGCAGCGGCTACCAGACAGCGATATTAGCCGAGTTAGCCGGGAAAATTATTTCCATCGAACGTGTGCCCGCCTTGGCAAAATCCGCTCGGAGAGTCCTGGACAGCCTGGGCTATGACAATATCGAGATACATTTAGCCAAAGAGACCCTGGGCTGGCCGGAAGAAGCGCCTTACGATGCCATCATGGTTACGGCCGCAGCTCCGGACATACCGGATGACCTGATTAACCAACTTGCTATCGGTGGTCGCATGGTAATACCGGCGGGTTCACGCTATGTCCAGGAGCTTTATAAGGTAACCAGGCAAAAAGAAAATAATAAGGTTGAAAAACTCGGAGGCTGCCGTTTCGTGGCTCTTATCGGCAAGGGAGCCTGGGAAAATTCAAACGGCAGTGGATACGGAGGGTGAATATGGATGTATTTGAAGCGATTAAAAACAGGAGAAGCATCCGGCATTACAAGCCCGATATTGTGGATGATAAGACTATTCAAACCGTGTTGGAAGCGGCGCACTGGGCGCCTTCCTGGGGCAATATACAATGCTGGCGTTTTATAGTGATACGCGACCCGAAAATCAAGACGGATATTGCCGATACGCTCTCCAGGGTAAAAATTGATAACGAATGGGTTGAAAACGCCGCTGCCAAATCCATCAAGCAGGCGCCGGTCCTGATAGTTATCTGCGCCGAAAAGGGAAAAGCCGGGTGCAGCGCCGACGGCACTCCTGTTACCGATAAGGGCGATTACTGGTTTATGTTCGATATTGCCCTGGCAGTGGAAAATTTGACTCTGGCAGCTCATACTCTGGGGCTTGGCACGGTAATCGTAGGCGGATTTGACGCTGTTAAAGCTGCGCAACTCCTGGGCGTTCCTGAAGGTTACGCTATAGTTACCATGACACCGCTGGGTGTGCCTGAACGTAAAGGACAGATATCTCCCCGTAAACAGCTGTCCGAAGTCCTTTTTAAAGATAAATTCAATAATAGATAAGGAATATTAATGGAAGTATTAGAAGCGATTAAAAGCAGAAGAAGCATCAGACGATATAAAACCGACCAAATTGATGACAAGAAGATAGAAGCAATTCTGGAAGCCGGGCGCTGGGCGCCTTCATGGGGGAATACGCAGTGCTGGCGCTTCGTCGTTGTACGCGACGCCGAATTGAGGGCAAAACTTACCGATACATTAATGAAGATTAAACTCCCGGATAAAGAAATCCCAAATCCAGCCGCTAATGCCATGAATACGGTCCCGGTGATTATCGCCGTTTGTGCAGAGATAGGAAAAGCTGGGGCTAAACACGGGCCGGGCGGAGGCGGGGTTGAATACGCTACCGATAAAGGCGACTGGTTCATGTTTGATACTGCGCTGGCAGTGCAAAATATGGTGCTGGCAGCCCACGCACAAGGTCTCGGCACGGTGATTATCGGCGCTTTCGACGCCGCACAGGCGGAGAAGGTCCTCAACGTACCGAAAGGTTACCGGGTAGTCACCTTGTTCCCCGTCGGCGTACCCGACCAGGAAGGCAAGGCGCCGCCCCGCAAAGAACTGTCCGAGATTGCTATCAAAGATAAATTCTGAAAATACCTTTAACATTCTTCATAGATAAATATCACATTTCACGAGCGCTTGCCGTGTTCGGTCTACTGCGGGTATAATAATATCCGAAGAATATAGAGAGCAGGTGGTTTCATGCCTAAATACGGACTGGAGAATATTCACAACGTTGTTCTGTTATCCCACGGCGGTGCCGGTAAAACATCGCTCTCTGAAGCGATGCTTTTTAATGCCGGAGTAATCAACCGGTTAGGTAAAGTTGATGACGGCTCTTCAACATCTGATTACGACCCGGATGAAGCCAAGCGCCGTATCAGCATAAATTTATCCCTGCTTCCGTCGAACTGGCGGGAAAGAAAATTGAACATCATCGATGTTCCGGGTTATGCCGATTTCGTCGGTGAGGTAAAAGCCGGCATGCGCGTCAGCGAGGGGGCTATCGTCGCCGTATGCGCCGCCTCCGGGGTAGAAGTAGGCACGGAGATGGTCTGGGGCTATTGTGAGGAAGCTAAACTTCCAAGACTTGTCTATATAAACAAAATGGACCGTGAAAATGCCGACTTCTTTAAAGTTGTTGAAGAAATCAAGACTAAACTTGGTGCCAAATGCCATCCGATTCAGATTACTATCGGCGCTCATACAGATTTTCAAGGTGTGGTTGACCTGCTGACGATGAAAGCCTACACCGGTTCACCTCCGAAAGAAGCTGAAATTCCCGAAGCAGTTAAAGCGCAGGCAGACTCGTACCGTGAAAAACTTATAGAAGCAATCGCCGAGATTGATGATAAACTGATTGAGAAATACCTCGGCGGCGATGAAATAACTCTTGAAGAACTCACCGGGACATTGAGGCAGGCTGTCATCAGCGGCAGTATCGTACCTATAATAGCCGGCTCCGCGCTGCAAAACATCGCGGTTAACCGTGTATTAGACGCTATATGTGATTACCTGCCTTTACCCAAAGAGCAAAAAATAATGACTGCAAGTGGAGCTGCCGACCCCTCGGAAAGCGCGCCGCTCGCTGCGCTGGTCTTCAAAACTACCGCCGACCCGTATGTCGGGAAGCTTACCTATTTTCGTGTTTACAATGGAGTTTTTACCAGTAACTCGCAGGTTTATAATTCCAGCCAGAGCGCCGTTGAGCGTATCGGGCAGCTATATTTAATGAGAGGGAAAACACAGGAACCGGCAGCTGAAATCAGGGCCGGGGATATCGGTGCGGTGGCAAAACTGAACGTGACTGCCACGGGAGATACGTTATGCACTCAAGATAAGCAGGTAAAAATAACGCCTATCGTCTTCCCCACCCCTATTTTCCGGGAAGCCGTATACCCTAAGACGAAAATCGATATCGATAAAATGGGCTCGGCTTTATCCCGCCTTACGGAAGAAGACCCCACGCTTAAAGTGCACCGGGAATTGGGCACCGGTGAAACGATTCTTTCCGGCATGGGTGATACCCACCTTTCCGTAGCCGCAGAAAAGATGCAGCGTAAGTTCGGCGTGCATGTGGAACTGGCTATTCCCAAGGTCCCGTACCGCGAGACAATTACAGCGCCGTCTAAAGCGGAATACAAGCATAAAAAACAGTCCGGCGGTCACGGCCAGTACGGCCACGTTTTACTGGCACTGGAACCGCTACCGGAACGCGGCGCCAATGAGTTCGCCGAAAAAGTGGTGGGAGGTTCTGTGCCCAGGAACTATATTCCCGCTGTCGAGAAGGGAGTCGTTGAAGCCTATTCCGAAGGCTGCCTGGCCGGATATCCGGTTATAGGAGTAAAGGCAACACTTTATGACGGAAGCTTTCATGCGGTTGATTCATCTGAAATATGTTTCAAAATAGCCGGGGCCGGGGCATTTAAGAAAGGACTCGCGGAAGGTCGGCCTATCCTTCTGGAGCCGATAATGAACTTAAAGGTAACGGTGCCCAACGACCTTACCGGCGATATTATCGGTGACCTCAATACCAAACGCGCCCGCGTGATGGGGATGAACCCGGAGGGCGATACAAATGTTATCGATGCGCAGGTTCCCCTGGCGGAAATCCAGCGCTACAGCATCGACCTTAAATCAATGACACAGGGACGGGCAACTTTTATCATGGAATTCGACCATTATGAAGAAGTCCCGGCTAATATAACCCAGAAACTCGTATCGCAGAAACAGGCGGAAAAGGCTGAAAAGAGCTAGACATGGCGCTCTCAAAAAATAAGATGACTTCCCTTTTTAGAGGACGTCATTCTTTTTTAAAAAGGATGTGGCAACTGGTTAAGAAGCCATCAATTCCTTTAATTTCTGTGTAAAGGCGGGTAAAACCTTTTTCCAGTCGCCGATGACCCCGAAACGCGCCTGGCGGAAGATATTGGCTTCCTTGTCTCTATTTATAGCGATAATCGTTTTAGAGCCGGAACATCCGCTCATGTGCTGGCTGGAGCCGGATATAGCCACCGCGATATAAATTTCAGGGGCGATAATTTTTCCGGTAAGACCAACCTGCGCCATATCCGGTATCCACCCGTTATCGCAGGGAGGCCTGCTGGCGCCAACAGCTCCTTTCAACAGTTTTGCTAACTCATCCAGCTGTTTGAATCCATCGGCGCTGCCGATTCCCCTCCCTCCGGCAACCACCACCTGTGCGTCTTCGATTTTAATGCCGGCCACCTCTTCCACGACCCGCTCCAGAGTCTTGGTCTTGATTACGGATGCATCCAGATCCGCTGGAATGGTAACAGATTCTCCCTTTCTAGAAGTATCCGGCGTAAGAGCCTCCATAGCCTTGGTGCGTATCGTGACTACCTGCGGGTCGGTCTCCGTAATAAATACAGCCTGGGCATTGCCTCCATAGACCGGCTTGGTCTGAAGCAGGCGTTTCGACTCGGCGTCGATAGCCAGGTCGACGCAATCCATCGTTGCGGCCGTGCCCAGTCGGAAAGCCAGCCTCGGCGCCAGCTCGCGCCCGTAATCGGTCTGTCCCATGATAATAATCTGCGGCTTTACCTGCTTAATTACCTTTTCCAAAACGCTGATATAAACATCCGCCTGGTAGTCTTTAAGTTGAAGGTCGTCAACGATATAGACCTTATCGGCGCCGCAGGAAATAATCTGCTGTGCCAGTCCGCTTATATTGCCGCCGACGATTACAGCCGAGAGTTTCTGCCCGAGAGTATCCGCCAGCTTTCTGCCTATCCCGAGACCTTCCGCGGCAATCGGCAGGATTTTATCTTCCTTAGTTTCACAGTAAACGGCTACGCCTTCATAATCAGACATTATCAGTCACCTCTATATTCTTTATAGCACCTTGGCTTGTCTAAGTTTCACGGCAAGGTCGACAGCCATCTCTTCGGGACTATCCCCGGCAGCGAAATCACATTTTCCTTCGTATACCGGCTGGAAAAGCTTGCGCAGTTTGGTCCGCTGTGTGTTTGCTCCTGTGCCTGCTGCCTCAATACCGATATCAGTGGGTTTCCAGATAACCGGCTCTATCTTTTTAGCCGCCATAATGCCTTTGACGGTGGGGTAACGGGGCTGTCCTATTTCATTGCTAACGGTAACCACCGCCGGCAGCGGCGACTCGATGACATCATAACCTGAAGAATTTACTCTTTCTATGCGGAGTTGGCTGTCTTTTACTTCTATCTTTCTTGCCAGGGTAATACAGGGGAGCCCCAATATCTCGGAAATAGCCGGCCCGGTCTGCCCGGCATTGGTATCGGAGGCTTCACGACCGCATAGTATCATATCGAAAGCTCCTGCTTTTTTTATCGCCATTGCGAGGGAATAGGCATTAGACCAGCTGTCACCTCCGGCGTAAGCTTCGTCATCAAGTAAAATAAGTTCGTCAGCGCCCATTGCCAGCGGTTTTTTAACCACCTCACGCAGCAGGTTTACGCCTAAACTTATCACTGTAATCTTTCCGCCCCCGGCTTCCTTTACGCGCAGTCCCGCCTCCACGGCATATTCTCCATATGGGTCGATTACCGGCGGCACGCCGTGCATTTCAGCCCTGTTTTTAGCCGCATCGATTTTAAAACTTGCTGGCGGCGCTTCAGGGTCGATGACCTGTTTGACACAAACGATAATATTCATTAAAAATACTCTTTCCTGTAATAAAACTACGTGGGATTCCCAAATAATTTATCATTTTGCTTTTGGCTATGTCAAACTCAAACATACCATTCTCTCGATTCCAGCCAGGTCCCGTTCTACTTCTATCAAGGCTGACGGAAAAATATTATGTAAATCATTCTTTAACGCTTCCGCCTGACCCTGCCCTATTTCTAAAAGTAGGCTTCCGTTTTTGCAGAGCTTCTTGCCAGCCTGGAGGCATAATTTTTTTATTTTATCCAGTCCCTCTTCTCCACCATCTAAAGCCAGTCTCGGTTCAAAGCTCAATTCTCCTTTGTTTGATATATCGGTTCCCCTGACATAAGGCAGGTTGGCGATGATAAGGTCGACGGGCCCCGGGAGAGGTTCCAGCATATCGCCTTCTAAAAGAATAACTCTATCCAGAGTTTTATGTATCCGGCAATTTTCCCTTGCAACCTCCAGGGCTGATGAAGAAATATCAATAGCATAGATAGTTTTTTCGGGCAGGTTGACAGCCAGGCTGATGGCAACAACACCGCAGCCCGTGCCGATATCAGCGATTTTAGAATAGCTATTTTTTCGGCAAAGGTTAATAGCCTTTTCAACCAGCAATTCGGTCTCGGGGCGTGGTATAAGAACATGAGGATTGACTATGAAATCAAGGCCGTAGAACTCCCGGCGGCCGGTGATATAAGAGGCAGGTTCCCCACGCACGCGCCGCGCCACCAACTCCATAAGTGTTTTTTCCTGATGAGGACTTACATCGCCGTCAAGGTCGGCAAATAACCGGGCGCGGCTTATCCCCAGTACGTGTCTTAAGAGAATTTCGCCTTCTATTGAGGCGTCATCGATATTATTACCCGCGAGAACCGTACGAGCTTGCGCTAACGCCTGTCTGCGTTTCACACTTTCTGTTCCTCAAGCTGTTTCTCGTGCTCATCAGCGGATAGGGCATCGATAAGCCCATCCAGTTCTCCCTCCATGAAGCGGGGGAGGTTGTGCAGCGTAGTGTTAATGCGGTGGTCGGAAATGCGGTCCTGGGGATAGTTGTAAGTCCTTATCTTTTCAGCGCGTTCTCCGGTGCCGACCTGTGAGCGGCGCTGTGAAGTTATAGCTTCTTCCTGCTTGCGTCTCTTTATATCCAGCAGCCGTGTGCGCAGCACGGAAAGCGCCTTGACTTTATTCTGGAGCTGCGAGCGTTCGTCCTGGCAGACGACCACCATCCCCGTAGGCAGGTGGGTGACGCGGATGGCTGTGGCAACCTTATTGACATTCTGACCGCCGGCGCCGCCGCTGTGGAATACATCGATTTTCAGGTCGTCGGGGTTGATATCGATATCAACCTCTTCCGCTTTAGGCAAGACCGCCACGGTAGCCGTTGAGGTGTGAATCCTGCCGGAAGCCTCGGTAACCGGCACGCGCTGCACGCGATGGACGCCGCTCTCGTATTTAAGACGACTGTAAGCCTTTTTTCCTCTAACTTCAAAGATAATTTCTTTAAAGCCGCCGATGCCGCTTTCGCTCAAACTGATAACATCGGTTTTCCAGCCCTGATTTTGTGCGTAACGGCTGTACATGCGGTAAAGGTCGGCGGCGAAAAACGCGGCTTCATTACCGCCCGTCCCCGCCCGTATTTCCACGATAATATCCTTCTCATCATTAGGGTCTTTAGGCAGCAGGGCCAGCCGCAGTTCTTCCGTCAATTCACCCAGCTTTTCCTGCAATGCGGAGCTTTCCTGCTTGATAAGGGCAGACATATCTTCGTCATTTCCATCGGCGCCCATCGCCTTTACATCTTCGAGTTCTTTGGCGATTTTCCTGTACTTACGATATTTATTAACGATATCTTCAAGCCTGGCTCTCTCTTGAGACAATGCCTGCACCTGGTTGAGATTGGTAGCTATTTCAGTCTGCGCCAGCTTCTCATTTATTTCCTGGTATCGCTTTTCGATTTTCTTTAGCTGCTCTATCATGATTCTTGCTTTCCTTAACAAAATTATAGCACAGCAACAGATGGCTCTCAAAGCTGAATTAATTGACACGCCACTTTCCAATAGACTATAATCAATCGTGTTCATCACACCTTCAATCGGCAATTCAATAATTGATACCGTTAATACTATTTCTTTCATGCAAACATCATGTCATTATTACCTTCGTTTTTCTTCCAAAATAGTCTAATATAGGGTAAAAGGAGCCGGACTATGACCATTACGGAAATACTCGCAAGAAACGCCAGGTTGACCCCTGATGCTATTGCCTTGGTGGAAATTACACCGAGTAAGGGTTTGAGAAAACCATTTACGTGGAAAGAATTCGATGAGAGGGCAAACCGTGTCGCTAACATGCTCATCGACCGCGGTATTAAAAAGGGCGATATCGTAATGCACCTGATGATGAATTCAATATCCTGGCTCGAGGCTTATTTTGGAATTCTAAAGACCGGCGCCATCGCGGCACCGCTAAATTTTAGATTCATCAGCCGGCAGATTAAATACTGCGCCGATATTGCAGAGCCCAAAATAATGGTTCTCGACCAGGATTTTCTGGAAAGGGTGGATGAAATCCGCCCCGAGCTAAAAAATGTTAAAAAGTTTATCTTCGTCGGTGAAAAAACACCTCAAGGCATGGAAAACTACGAGGAAGCCCTGGCTAAAGCTTCAACCGCAGCCCCGAAAATTCAGCTTACCGGCGAGGATGAAGCCGGCTTGTATTTCACCTCGGGCACAACCGGCGACCCGAAAGCCACCCTCCTGTGCCATCGCAGTCTGGAGCATACCGCCGTCAACGAAAACTTCTCACACCGTGAGAATCGCCAGGACTGTTTTTTACTAATCCAGCCCCTTTACCACACCGGAGGCAAAATGCACTGGTTCGGTAGTCTTATCGGCGGGGGCAGAGCGGTTATGACTACCGGCGGCGAAAGAGTCACCGCCAAATTAATCTTAGAAACCATCCACAAGGAAAAAGTGACCATCTGCATGCTCCTGGTGCCCTGGCTGCAGGATATCGTTACCGCCCTCGATAAAGGCGATATGAAACTATCCGACTACGATATGAGCTCTCTCCGGCTGGTGCACTCCGGCGCGCAGCCTATTCCCCCGGTACTTGTACGGCGTTTCCTGAAGTACTTCCCTGATATCCAGTATGAAGAAAATTACGGTCTTACCGAATCGTCGGGGCCGTGTATGCACCTCGGGCTGGAAAACCTGCATAAACTCGGGTCTTTCGGCTATCCCCGACTCAACCTGGATGCCCGCGTGATTGATGACAAAGGCAATGATGTCCCGGCTGGTACCGTCGGTGAAATAATCCTCCGCGGGGCTAATATAATGAAGTGTTATTACAAGAACCCGGAAAAAACCGCCGAGACTTTACGTGACGGCTGGCTTTATACCGGCGACCTCGTTAAACAGGACGAAGAGGGCTTTATCTCGTATGTCGACCGGAAAAAAGACCTTATCATCAGCGGCGGCGAGAATATCTACCCGGTAGACCTCGAATCCGTGCTAATCGGTCAACCCAAGGTAAAAGACGTGGCTATTATCGGCGTTCAGGATGAAAGATATGGTGAAGTGGTGGCAGCCGTGGTCCAGCCTAAAGAAGGATATACGGTAACCGAAGAAGAAATGAAGGCATACTACGAACCAATGCTTCCCAAGTATGCCTGGCCGAGAATCATCCTGTTCGGGGACGTGCCGCGTAACCCAACCGGGAAAATCGAAAAGCCCAAGTTAAGAGAACGCTACGCCGATGTAAAATGGAATCCTAAAGGCAGTAAATAGCCATTTCACTTTCAAAGGAGAATACTATGGATTTTAAAGACTGCGTAAAATTTGCCAATGACAATAAAACGTGCTACCTGGCGACGGCGGAAGGCGACCAGCCCCGGGTTAGAGCTATGGGCATGTGGTATGCCGATGAGACCGGGTTTTATTTCCAGGCGCAAACCGTCAAAGCCCTATACAAGCAAATAAAAAAGAACCCAAAGGTGGAACTTTATTTCAACGCTAAAGATTTTAGCAAAGTACTGCGAGTATCCGGCAAAGTTAAAATCATCACCGATAATAAAATCAGGGCAAAGTGCATCGAGGAGAGGCCGTTTGTAAAGAACTTCGGCATTACCGAACCGGGCAATCCGTTGCTGGTGGTATTCCAGGTATATACCGGCGAAGCCTATTTCTGGACGATGGCCGATAGCATGAAGGAAGCCAGTCTGCCCAGGATTAAATTCGGCAAATAATCAAGATAATAACCAGTTAATACATTATATAATTTAGAATCATATTATAATCATGAATAACCATGTGCTTATAATGGTGAAACAATATAGAGCAGGGGGTAGTATCTCCTGCTCTGTTGTTTTAACAAATCTAAATTAGCTGGTGAGTTTTGAGTTAGAACTCTCCGGAGAAATAATAATCACAAGCTCAAGCTTCAACAAGCTTGGCAGAAAAGGGGGAAAATGTCACAACTACCGGGAATATTCTGGATTGTTCCTGCAGCGGCCGTCATTACGATTATATTCGCCATATTTCTTGTCAGAAACGTAATGAAACGCCCCACCGGCACCCCGAAAATGAAGGAAATCGGGGATATTATTTTCCAGGGAGCCTGGGCATTTCTTAAGCGCCAGTACAGCACTATCGCGATTTATTCTGTGGTAATTGCTATCATCATTGGTGTGCTCGTAGCTGTTCTCGGCCATACCGGCGTTGAAAAACATGGCTATAGTAATTTTGACGTTGGTCTGCGTACATCTATAGCCTTCCTCGTCGGTGCATTCTGCTCCGGCCTGGCGGGTTTCATCGGTATGTACATTGCCGTGAAATCTAATGTGCGCTGTGCTGCCGCCGCGCAGAAAAGCCTTAAAGAAGCTGTCGATGTCGCTCTCCGCGGCGGCGCGGTATCAGGCTTCCTTATCACTGTCCTTAGCCTTATCGGGGTGACCGCAATTTTCTTTGCTTACGGTGGTCAAAATAACCCGGAGACTGCCCCGCACCTTATCGTCGGTTTTGGTTTCGGCGCAAGCTTCGTCGCCCTGTTTGCCCAGTTGGGCGGCGGTATCTATACTAAAGCTGCTGACGTCGGCGCCGACCTCGTCGGCAAGGTTGAGGCCGGCATTCCGGAAGACGACCCGCGGAATCCGGCTGTCATTGCCGACCTCGTCGGCGATAATGTAGGCGACTGCGCCGGCCGCGGCGCCGACCTTTTCGAGTCAACGGCTGCCGAGAATATCGGCGCAATGATTCTGGGCGTCTTAGTTTATCTTGCTACGGGCAACGTTGCCTGGGTATTATTCCCGCTCTGCGTCCGCGGTTTCGGTATGATAGCCAGCATGGTAGGGCTGCTCTGCGTTAGAGCTAAAGAAAATGAAAACGCGATGAATGCCCTTAACCGCGGCTACTTTGTCGCCATTGCTCTTTCGGTAGTCGGCCTGGGGATTACGGTCTACTATATGCTGGATAACTGGTGGCTTTTCGGCGCCGGCATAGTCGGCATCGTCGCCAGTATCGTGATAGTTTTCGTTACCCAGTACTATACCGAATGGCGCTACCGGCCGGTACGCGATATTGCCGAAGCCTCCAAGACCGGACCGGCAACCAATATCATCATGGGCATGTCGGTCGGTTTTTCCACCACCTTCGCTACTGCTCTTATTATCGGCATATCATTGCTGCTCGCTTACTGGATGGGCACGCAGAGTAACGTTCAGGGCGCCGGCGCTTTCGGCACTGCGGTAGCCACGATGGGCATGTTGATGACCTGCCCTTACGTTCTATCTATGGATACCTTCGGGCCTATTACCGATAACGCCAACGGCATTAACGAGATGGCTGGCGCCGGACCCGAAGTGCGTAAAATCACCGACCGTCTGGATGCCGTGGGCAATACCACCAAAGCCCTGACCAAGGGTTACGCCATGGTCTCCGCCGGTCTGGCCGCTTTCCTGCTCTTCCAGGCTTATCTCGATAGGGTTTCGTTAATCAAGTTCGGCACTGAAGGTCAATATAATATCGTCAATATCGCCCGCATCGAGGTATTCGTCG
>Ga0154618_104_pt1 | contig 22631 bp, 25 predicted proteins | sample Rifle2008BG13ft_FD_116047 | JGI IMG/M metagenome (GOLD analysis project Ga0154618, IMG submission 116047) | Chloroflexi bacterium RBG_13_51_52 | reverse complement strand
GCGACTAAAAGCGGTATCAGCTTCCTGACGCTGTCCACTTTTTCCAGGTTCAGCAGCTTTTCCAGCAGTTCCGCGGCTTTCTTTTTGCTGATTTTTCCGGAAAAATACACGTTTGTCCAGAACTTGGCTACTATATCCTCGTGGGTCATCGGGTTGCTTTGTGGGTCGCCCTTTACTTTAGTGACGGTTTCGGTGAGCTTCCGCCCGTCTTTAAGAGTTACCGTCACCCTCGCTTTCTCAAATTCCACGTCTTTCACCGATGTTAGCTTTATTTTCTTGATGAAGTCGGCTACCTGCGGATTTTTTATCGCTTGCTCGGTAAAGTGCTCCGGCTTCACGCTGCCGAAGAGAAATGCCGTCGCCGTCACATATTCGTAGCTGAAAGCCGCGTTGCCGTGCGGGAAAGCCCCTATTTTAAAAGGGCTCCCGCAGATATGGTCGATGCCCCCCTGTGCCAGGTCAAGATTGACTGAATCAACATCATCCGCTTTAATGCCGTCTTTTTTTACCAGCGCCAGCGCGCAGTCGATAGCGGCGTGGGGGATGCGGCAGCACGGGTATGGCTTTATCGTGCCGTCATAATAATAGTTCCTGCCGAGGTTATCGGTCAGCGCCTGCGGCTTCTGGCAGCCCTCGGTAAACATTTTATAGTACCCGAATTTGCTTAGAAGAGCGTCCTCCGGTCCCGTCCAGCCCGCTTTAGCCAGCTGGGCGGAAAATATTCCCGCCCGTCCCGAAAGCCCCTGCGGCAGCTTGAAAGCTATCGTGCCGTCCCAGATTATCTGGAAGGTGCTACCGATTTGATTGAGCACGATACCCATGGCGTTCCTTAGTTGTGTTTTATTCAAGCCCAAAAGCCGCCCCGCAATCGCCGCCGACCCGAAGGCATTGACCGTGCCGGTGCCGTCCCAGCCTAAAGAAAAACCGAAGCCGGATGCCGCCAGCATCCGCGAGGCAATATCATCGCCGATGAGCAGGGCGGTTATCATTTCCTTGCCGCTGGCGTTGGTCGCCTCGGCCATACTCACCGCCGTAGGTACTGTCGTACCGCTGATATGCCCCGGACAGCTTACCCCGTCCACCAGCGGGCTCACGGGCTCGAAGTCGAAAGAGCGCGCCATGGCGCAGTTAATTAGCGCCGCTTCGCCCGCCGGCACCTTGCCCCCGTGCACCAGAATCGTGGCTTCTTTTTTGCTCCCGTTTTCCCGAAGCAGATTCGCCAGTTCTGTGTTCCCCGTGTCGGTCGAGCCGCCTATCAAACAGCCCAGCGTATCGATGATGCGGTATTTAGTGGCTTCCAGCGTGTCTTTATCGAAGCTTTCAAATCTCGTATCCAGAATATTGGCGACTATTCTTTCGATAGCTGTGGCTTCCGTTGCTTTACTCATTTATAACCTAACCCTTACTTTCCTACTATCGTCGGACTTTTACCGGGCGTGGCGAGCTTCTTCACGGCGTCTTCGTTCAGTTCCACCCCCATGCCGACCCCCTCCGGCGGATAGAGAAAACCGTTCTCGTAGCGCGGCACTTTCACTGCGAGGTCGTCTTTGAGCGGCGTGCTGACCGTGTCCGGGATATTGTAGAGGTTCAGCGGCCCGATGGCTTCCTGCTCAATTTTCCCCATCCACTCCGTCGCCGCTAAAAAGTGCGCCGTTGATGCCGCCCCGATGCCGGAGTCTATCATACAGCCGCACATTACCGGCAAATTAGCCGCCTGCGCTATCGCCACCCATTTCCTTGATTTCAATATCCCGCCGGCTTTAGGCACCTTGAGGAATAGTCCGTCCGCCGCTTCCTTTTCGATGATTTTAATCAGGTCGTTGAGCTCGGCGGCGGACTCGTCGGGAAAGACCGGCACATCCACCTTGCGTCGCAGTCTCGCCAGCCCGTCGATATCCCACCACGGCACCGGCTGCTCCGCTACATATACATTGTATTTTGCCACTCTTTGCAGTACGTAAAGCGCCTGGTGGTAAAGCCACCCGCCGTTGGCGTCGATCATTATCTTTATCTTGTTGCCCACCGCCTCCCTTAAAGCCGCCACCAGCTCGATGTCTTCGTCCGGCGTGCGAGCGCCTACTTTCAGCTTCAGACCCTTAAATCCGGCTTTCACCAGTTTCTTGCCTTCCACTCCCACCTCTGCCGCCGTGCCGGAGGACATCACGAAAGCCAGCGCTATCCTGGGATTGGACAGCCCGCCGAGCAGCTTGTAGACCGGCACACCCAACGCCTTGCCCATCAGGTCGTGCAGCGCGTAATCTACGACCGCTTTCGACTGGTTATTGGCGCGGGCGGCTTTATCCATCCTCGCCACGATTTTCTCGATGTTGAAAGGGTCTTCCCCGAGCAGTATCTGCGGCGCGAATATATTGGTAATATTTGACATAATCGAGTCCTGGCTCTCGCCCATGTACCATAGAGAAGTGCCACCGCTCTCGCCGATGCCCGTGATGCCTTCATCTGTGTGTATTTTCACGATAACGCTGTGGGACGCGGCTTCCGCCCCGCCGGACATTACCACCGGCTTGGCGAATTTCAGGGAAACGGGAATGCACTCTATCATGGTGATTTTCATCTGATTTCCTCCGGATATAGACTGATAATTGTGCTTTGCGGACGCTATTTCTATATAGCACCAATTACGCCGATAAGTCAAACTGTGGAATATGCTATAATCATGGAGTTCTATGTGGAAATTGAATTGAAAAGGCTTATTACAGATAATGAACGACCAGCCAAAACGACCTCCCTTTATACCGGGCTTGATACTGGCTGAGGGATTTTTTCGTGATGAAGTAAAACCCATCTTGGAAGCCGGCTTTCCGGATTTGAAATACTCCGCTGCTCTCATCGGCAGCGGGTCCGAAGTGCTGGGCTTCGATACCGAAATGTCCGTCGATCATAACTGGGGCCCGCGGGTGATGCTGTTCCTGGATCTAGATGACTTTGCTTCTAAAAGAGATTCAATACGGAATGTCCTTAGCCGTAAGCTTCCGGTGGTATATCGTGGATACTCTACTAATTTCTCGGAGCCTGACCCGGAAGACAACGGTACTCAAATTATGCGCCCCGGTACTGCGGGAGCTGTCAATCACCGTGTGGAAATATTTACAATTGCCGGTTTTTTCGCTGATTACCTGGGGATTGAAATTGATAAGGAGTTGGGAACTATCGACTGGCTGACACTACCGCAGCATAAATTGCGTTCCGTCTATGCTGGCAAGGTTTTCCATGATGACTTGGGACTGGACGCAATCCGAGAACGCTTTTCCTGGTATCCGTATGATATCTGGCTCTTTATACTTGCATCGGTCTGGGCTAGAATCGGTCAGGAAGAGCACTTGATGGGTCGGGCCGGCATAGCGGGCGATGAAAACGGCTCTGCCATTATTACTTCTAGACTGGCCAGCGATATTATGCGGCTGGCTTTCTTAATGGAGAAGGAGTATCCCCCTTATGCCAAGTGGTTCGGTAAGGCTTTTTCCCTGCTGAAATCTGCTAAAAATCTGGGGCCTGTTTTAACAGAAATATTGAATGCTAAATCCTGGCAGGAGCGGGAAAAACACCTCTCGGTCGCGTATAAAATATTGGCGGAAATGCACAATGCTCTTGGGATTACCGATTACCTGCCAACGGAAGTGTCGCCGTTCTGGGGTCGCCCATTCAAGATAATCAATGGTGATAAATTCAAGACGGCTATTCTTGATAAAATTAAAGACCCCTCTATTACCCCCCTTATGAAGCGCAGTCCCATCGGCAGCATCGATATTTTCAGCGATAACTCCGATATGTTTGAAGACGCTGCTTTTCGTCTCATTGTGCGCAAGCTCTACGAATAAATCGACTTTCTGTTCTTTTCACCGTCAGTACCAAGCAGATCAACTTTGTGACTTATGTCATAGAGTCGGTTCTTTGTTTGCCTGTATAATTATTTCAGCATAAGGGGGGAGGAATAAGTAGTTATGAATACTAAATGCCCCGGTCAGGACATCAGGAACCTTCGGGCTGCCATGTATAAATGCCCCAAATGCGGCGCCGAGGTGGAAATGTTCTCTGACGAACAAAGGATTAAATGTAAAAATTGCGGCGAGTACGTTTATAAAGAGCAAACGCCTTCTTGTATCGAGTGGTGCCCCTCGGCAAAACAGTGCCTCGGTGAGGAAAGGTGGAAGGCGCTCAGGGGAGAAGTTTAGATTTTTTACAGAGGTAACCATGAATACAAAAATAAGTAAGGATAAAGCCGGAGCGTCTAAGAAAGTGAAAAGCAATAATAAAAGGTGCATTTACTGTGTACAGTCCTGCAGCATGTCAGGATTATGCATGAAGCCCTGGCCCGAATTTCGAGTTCCGAAATCTAAGGGAGTTATTAATGAACGTAAAGACAACTAGAAAAATCGTTAAAATAGATGAAGAAAAGTGCAACGGCTGCGGCGAATGCATTATCTCCTGCGCCGAAGGCGCTTTGAAAATAATCGACGGCAAGGCAAAGCTCATTAGTGAAAAATACTGTGACGGCCTGGGCAATTGCCTTAACTGTCCCCAGGGCGCTATCGGCATTGAGGAAAGAGAAGCTGAAGGCTTTGACGAAGCAGCCGTCGAGAAGCATTTACAGTCGGAGAAGGTAAAAGATAATATACCTTTGGGCTGTCCTTTTACCGGTGGGAAGCAGTTGGAAAACCAGGACCAGTTGGTATGTCCGGCGGCGGTTATCACCGCGGCTGTAAGTAAGTCGAGATTGAGTCACTGGCCCGTACAGCTAACGCTTGTCCCGCCCACGGCTTCCTTCCTGAAAAACGCTGATTTAGTGCTGGCGGCCGACTGCGTTCCTTTCGCTTACACCGGTTTCCATCAGGACTTCCTCGGGGATAACACAGCTTTACTCGTAGCCTGCCCCAAGCTGGATAATTTCCAGGCGCATCAGGAAAAACTTAACGCCGTTTTAAAGGAGTCAGGTATAAAAAGCCTGACAGTGCTGCACATGGAAGTGCCCTGTTGTTCCGGACTGGTGCACATGGCCAAGCAGGCGATTCTCGCCAGCGGCAACGTCGTCCCCTTTAAAGATATCACTATCAGCGTCAAGGGAGAACGCAAGTCCGACTAGCTGGAGACCAGCTTCTTACCGAGTTCGTAGGCGTTGACGAGGTAGTCGGGGTGGTCTTTGATTTCCCCTTTCTTGTCGACGCCTCTTATTAATAGTTCCTCTTTGTATTCGGCGTTGATTGCCTGGAAGAAGTATTTCATCGTCAGCTTCGGTCCCTCGAATAATCTGATTCCCTTCGTCGCCCCAACGCAGATAAACGCGCCCCTTTTCACCGGGATATCCAGGTTTTTCAGGACGTATTTCCTCGACCAGAATGCCTGGCACCGGCTGATAAATGCCATCAACTGGGCACTCACGGTGTAGAAAAATATCGGGGACGCAATGATGATGGCATCGGCGGCGAGTATTTTAGGGTAAATACCGGTCATATCGTCTTTAAGAGGGCATTGCCCGTCCTTGAGGCAGGTGTAGAGCTCTTTACAGGGCGTAATCCTTAGCTTGTCCAGGATTATTTTTTCTACCACCGCCCCCTTGCTTTGCGCCCCTTTCAGAGCCTCATCGAGGAGCAAATCGGAGTTGCCCGTGATACGCGGGCTGCCCATGATACCCAAGACTTTCAAATTATCCTCCTACTGACCGTCGGAAAAAAGCTTGCCGCCCTGGGCGACGTTTTCCGCCTTGAGCTCTATGATATCGATTTGCACGGCGGCGGTCGGGCAGCCGACGTTTTTCACTATCGCATCGGTCACGTCTTTCGCCATGCCCCGCTTCTGTTCGATAGTCCTGCCTTCGATGATTTTTATAGTTACCAGCGGCATATGAACCTCCCTGAACGTTATTCTTAAAAAAGTGTAATGCTTTTTTCAATTCAGAGTCAAATTTATAGCCTGTGATAGGTAGTTCTACTTATAGTTATCGTCATTAGTAAGTATTAATTTGAATTATGGCTGCTTATAAATTAAGTGTTTTAATCGGCAGCGATTAAGTATCCAGGCGGAAGTAGATAAAAGCCTGCAGTTGCTAAAATGAAAGTGAAATAAAAAACAGGAGGTAAATAAAATGGAATGGCAGATCGTAGTAGCTCTGGTAGTAGCAATCCCAGTGATTCTCTTCCCGGCAGCGTTCGTGTGGTATGTGAATATCGGTGGCATAGTCCATGCCGTACGCGAAGCAAAAGCCCTCCGCGCGAAAAAAGCAGTTCCGGCAGCCAAGTAGGTTCGCGCCCGTGACAAGGATGAAATAAAAAACAGGAGGTAAATAAAATGGAATGGCAGATCGTAGTAGCTCTGGTAGTGGCAATCCCAGTAATTCTCTTCCCGGCAGCGTTCGTGTGGTATGTGAATATCGGTGGTATAGTCCATACCCTGCGTGAAGCAAAAGCCCTCCGCGCGAAAAAACAAGCTCCGGCAACCAAGTAAATTCGCGCCCCTGGCACAATGGTTATGAAATGTCGGCCTTAGTTGAAAGGAGGTGAAAACAAGTGAAGTCTCTACGTATCATCGTACCTCTTATCGTGACTGCTCTCCTGACCGTGCTGGCCATTTTCGCGGCGCTTTGGCTGACCGGACTGGTTCCCTCGGGTCCCTGGGCGGACTTGCTTAAAGCGGCCATTGTGATATTCATCATCGGGTCGGCAATTATATCGATCGCCTGGTCGGCATATTTCACTTACATTATCCGGACGAGCATAGAGAAATTAATCGCCAAGTAAATGAAAAATAAGTTATGATAAATAAATATAACAGAGCCATGATGTTTGGAAAGTCCTCCCTGATTTTTACAGGAAACGGGACCTGTAAAAAAGGGAGGTTCTTTTTTAGTATAACGATTAATCAAAATTATGATTGCGGCCCAGCAGGCTAAAACCGCTTTATTTTAAGTACGATTACCAGGACTATCAGCAGCGCCAGGAACACTATCCCGAACAACCCCCCGATAAGGTAAATCAGCCATGCGGGCATTTCCGGCAGCTGGTTGATTATTGTCGTCGGCACAGGCGTGGCCTGGGGGATAATTATTATCTGCTCCGAAGGCGATGATGAGGGCAGCAAATTTATATTTTTCGGTGGCGTCAATGCCATTAAAGAGTCCTCGATTGGCGTGGTTATCTCCGGCTCTTCGGCAGGAGGGCTTTCATCCGTTGCCGGTGCTTTCTCCGTCGTGAAGACGCTGGCGGAGCTCCAGGTGCTGTAGGTGCTGGAGGAGGTCGCCCTTACTTTCCAGTAATAGGTTGTTTCATAGTCCAGGCTCACATCGCATTGCCAGGCATTGGTATTCAGAGAATACTCGTTTATCTTCACGATGACCGGATGGGTAAAATAAGCGTCGGTGGCTACCAGTAACTCATACGCCTCCGCCCCGATTACCGCCGTCCACTGAAAAACCGGCTTGATGCTTACGCTTTCGGCTCCGGCTGTCGGCGTTTCCGGTTTGAGGTTGACCCCTTCGGTATCCATACTGGTGGTAAGCGACCATTTCGGCGACCAGGGGCTATGTACCGGGGCGCAGGCCCGCACTCTCCAGTAATAGGTAGTAGCGGGTTCGAGAGTCGGCAGGCGGATATGACTCACCGATATTGTTCCATTGAAACCGGCGGGTATGTTGGAGAAATCCGTGCTGTAGCTGCACTGCCATTCGTAATTCGTGGCTCCCTCCATCGTTTCCCAGTCGATATCTATGTTTCTAACGGTGTGGTCGACCAGACTCCCGATGCCTGATGTACCGTTATCCGGTAAAACCTGCGTGGCGGGTGATGTCATGGTGTCCCGGTAGGTCATCAATCTGCAATTGGCGTTATCTATCGACCACAATCCAGCGTTGCTCTGCTATAAGCCGGATAGTGTAGCACCGCTGCTCAAGCCGAGGGTTACCGTTTCAAATACCGACCCGTATGTTGGGTTGAGGCAGCGTTCCATGCCGTCGTCGGGGTTTGCACTTACGGCATACAAGACGCCCTTTTCGGAGACAGCCAGACGGTTAATCAACGCCCCCGCCGGCAGGGTATTATCGATATTCTCCCACTCTTCGCTGTTGCCTGTAATGAAACGGTAAAGGCCGCTGCCGGCAGTATCGCTGGCGGCGTAAACGGTGTGGTTGGTATCGAATTCGGGGTCGAAAGCTATTGAAATAGAGCCGGTGAGTGGCGCCGCGGTGGCATCAAAAGGCAGCGGTTGAAATAAAGAGCCGTTATCGCTGGAATAATAGACCCAGCCATTGCTGTTTCCCAGGAGGATGGTACCGTCCTTTTCAAAGTCGGGAGAAACGGCTAGCGAATATATTGGAAAAGCGCCCACCGGAGTGCCTTCGGAATAGGTATAGCCGCCGTTGGTTGTCCGGTAAATTTTACCCTGTGACCCGTTATAGCTGCCCGCGTAAAAGGTGCTTTCATCGGTAATTGCCCAGACATCTATTGAAAAGGCTATCCCGGTGCCGGGTTCGCGGGTGAACCGGTATTGGAAGGTCTGTCCGTTATCTTTAGATTCCCAGACGGCTGGATTTCCGTTGCTTTCCCCGGCGGAAAATACCGTCTGACTGCCGCTTCCGTATTGCGGAGGAAGACCGACTAGAGTCAGGTTGTCAATCCCGGCAGAATCGCTGGATAAAATCCTCTCCCAGCTGGTGCCGTCATCGGTGCTACGCCAGAGATTGTGGTCCCCGCCGGAGGTAATCATGAATATCGTACTTAGACTTGCGTAGGGCGATGGTGTAAAGTCGACTATACCGGTGATGGCGGTATCTATCAGGCTGATTTGGTTCCAGCTTTGCCCCATGTCCCGGCTGACAGATAAAGCGCTGCCGACGCCGCTGGTATCGGCATATATCATGCCGGTAGTCAAGAAATCGGGCGCCAACAATATGCCGGTATCTGAACCTCCTGTAGGCTCCTTCTTGCTCTTCCCCCAGATGCTACCGCCATCCGTGCTGGCATAGACATGGCAGCTGTTAGCGGCGCCGGCCAGCAGGATGGCATACTGCCCGTCGCAATATACTGACAGTCCGGCAATATCGGTATTAATCTCGCCGTAAGCGCTGCCGCAATTCAGGTCGGTAGCCATCGACTCTCCGGGGGCGTCGATGCAGTTTATTTTATAAACATCGCCGTCCCCCGTGCCCGCGTCTATGCCCACGAAGAAAAAGCTGTTGCTGGCCGCTGCATAGTCCTGCGGCAATGCAATGACTGCTCCATCGGCAACGGCAACAGCGGTGGGAATGCCGGAATTATCCTTGTTCAGTCTGGCTGCGCCGAAAAAGGCATTCCAGTCCGCATTGCCGATTTTATTAAAGACGAATGTGTCTGTCTCATCGGTCGCCACGGCCGTGATTTGCCGGTCCGCGATGTAATTGGGGGAGAAAGCCAGCGTGTAGACATCGTAGCTGCCGATACCGCTGTCCGCCCAGCCGGGAATAATATCTCCCTCGTTTAAAATGTATGCCCCGCCATACTCGGCGTTGTCCGCGTCCCGGGTACTCACCGCGATAATATTACTGTTCAGCCAGGTCACGGCGATGGACGTTATGGTGATATTACCGGCTCCGGAACCGCCGGGACTCGCCGGTAGGGGTAAAAAACTCTGGCCGCCGTCGATAGACCGGTACACTGCCGATGCAGTAGCGTAGTAAATGGTGTTGGTATCGTAAGGTGAAACGGCGATGTCTGATAAAGCGCCCTGCACGTTGCCGATGTAAGACCAGCTCGCGCCCATGTCGGTAGACTTATAAAGAGTATAGGTAAGTCCTTTGCCGTAGGCATATAGAGTGCCGTCGGCTGCTGCGGTCAGGTGCTGGATATCGGAGCCGTTTGCCAGCGCCCAGCCCCCCGCCGTCCCCTCGGTGGATATGTTCACCTTCGTCCATCTTACGGCCTCGGGAGTGGCGGATAGCGCCGGATAGGGTTTAATAAAGATAAAATTCAGCAGAAGGATAATAGTGATGAGTGTAATGGATGCTACGAGATATAAAGAACGTGTGTTATGTTCATTTGACACATGGCGAATTTTACTCTTTAAAAATATTAAAGTCAATACCCCGTATTATTCCGAGTAATTTGAATAAAATTATGTATGGAGTATATACTTGAATCTGGGAAAATGGTGTAAAATGTCAGACATGGAAAAAGAGACCAACGAAATTGATGAAGGTACCGGCTACGTCGGCTATCGGGAAGCCTTTGAGCTCATCAGCTCGAATGTAAAGACCGTTGGCGTCGAGGAAATGCCCCTGGCTTTAAGCGTCGGCCGTGTTGCCGCGGCGGATATCGTAGCGGACGTGAGTTATCCTTCCTCTGATGTAACGCTCAAAGACGGCTACGCTGTTGTCTCCGCGGATGTGGCAAAAGCCTCGGTGCGGCATCCTGTGCGTTTAAACATCATCGGTTCTGTGTATGCCGGAGGCAAATACGAAGGGGAAGTCAAGCGGGGCAGTACCATTAAAGTCTGCTCCGGCGCACCGATACCCGGAGGCGCCGATGCGGTGGTATCGGAAGAACTCTGCGAGGAAGTTTCTCCCGCCGAGGTGTTAATAAAGGCCGACGCGGCAAAGGGCCGCAACGTGCTGATTGCCGGCGGAGAAGTGAAAAAAGGCGATATAATCGTAAAAATGGGGGAGAAGCTTTTACCGGGCTATTTAGGGCTGGCGGCCGCGGCGGGTATCAATCGCGTCAGCGTTTACCGCCGCCCCAGAATAGCCGTTATCGGCGTCGGTGATGAAGTCGTCGCCCCCGGTTCAGACCTTCACCCCGGCCAGCTTTATGCCAGCAATCTGGTTACTATGGAAGCCTGGCTCGCTTCTTTCGGCATATCCTGTGTTTCTTCGATTGCTAATGATAATGAAGCCGCTATCAGAAGCGAACTAACCGGACATATCCGGGATGCTGATGTAATCCTCACCAGCGGGGGTGCCTGGGGCAGCGAGCGCGACCTCGTTATCGGTGTGCTTGATAAACTCGGCTGGCGCGAGGTATTCCATCATGTGCGTATGGGCCCCGGCAAGGGTATCGCCTTCGGTATCTGGGAAGGTAAGCCCGTCTATTGCCTCCCCGGCGGCCCCGCCAGTAACGAAATGGCTTTCCTCCAGCTTGCCCTGCCGGGTATTCTGCGTATGGGCGGCGATATCGGTCACCCCCTGCCGACCGTTTCCGCCAGGCTCGTGGAAAACGTTTCAGGCCGTCACCCCGCCTGGACCGAATTTAAAGACGCCGTGCTCTCCCGTGATGCTAATGGGAATTACAGCGTCCGGCTTTATAAAAACAGGAGCCGTTTGCAGGCTATCGCCGCCGCTAACTGCCTCATCTGCGTCCCGGAAGGTAAAAACTCCTTGGCAAGCGGCGAGGTTATCCCCGTCCAGGTCCTGGCACCGTGACTTGAAAAAGCCTCAAGTCTCTTTATCCGCCCCTTCTTCCCCTTCCCAATTTCTCCCTTTCGTAAAGAGCTTGTTCCGTACTTGATACGGGATTGATACGGGGGAGATTTTGCGATAAAAAAGAGAGCCCCGACATTTTGTCGGGGCTCTCGTCCTTCCTAAGAAGGCCGTCCGTCAGGTCAGTCTTAGACTGAACGTCTTGTTCTGACAATCAGGACAATCACCGCAATCACCAATACCGCGCCGATGATGATGATAGCCCAGATGTAAGTAGGATTGACTTCCTCTGTTACAGCCGGGGGTACCGTCACCACAGTGGTGGTGGCTTGAGGAGCTGGCGGCACTGTGACATTGATGGTGGGTTGAGGAGCCGTGGTGATGATTACTGGCGGTACTTGTTCCGCCGGTATTTCAGCCACGATGAAGTTGGCCAAAGTTGACCATTCGCCTTCAGCAGGAGCTAGAGCCTTTACTCTCCAGAAGTACTGACCGCCGCGGGTTAGAGGAGTAGGTACCTGCGCGCCTGCGGATGTGGTGATAACCGAGTAAATAGGATCGTTGTTATCCACGTCCGCAGTGTCGTATAGCTCGAAGGAGTAGCTCGTGGCTCCGGCAATCGGGCTCCAGGAGAAGGCCGGGGTAGCCGTGCTAACTGATGTACCGTTCTCCGGTGAGGAGATGATGGGTACTACTGCCACCAGCTGCTCGATCGTGAAGGTCTGCATCGGTGACCAGTAGCTCTCCACCGGGGCGCCAAGGTCTACCCTGACTCTCCAGTAGTAGGTCTCGCCGGGAACAGCTATACCAGCCGCTCCGGTTAAACCGGTGGCAGGAGCGCCGCCGTTAATAACGCCGGAAGCAACTGAAATATCAGGTGCCGGTGAAGCAGCGGCAAGCTGGGCAAGACCAGGGAGGCCGGCTATGGGAACCAGCCCGGCTTCATCGAGATAGACCTCGAGGTTGTAGTTGTAGAGTTGAGGTCCGGGGATTACGACTACAGGCGGGGAGGTCCACTTGAAGACGAACCCGGCAACCGCGCCGTTGATGCTGTTGATTGAAATCTTATTGCCTACCAGCGGATACACCGGTGCAGGAGCATTGCTGGGAGACGTAAGATAGTCAACATAGTTGTCAAGGCTGTCGATTGCGCCTTGGCCTAGCACCCATATTGATGAGGTTGTACCCGCCGCGGTGGCATGCAGTATGTTGACATCTGTCGCGGATGCGTGTGCGAGAACTGCTACTGCAAAGGGTGGAATAATATCCTGGGTGCCGGTCGTGAGGTTGTTGGTGAAGTCTACCGTGGGTCGGAGTATTCTGTACATCATGCCTGCATTGGTACCGGCTGCGGCGCTGTCAAAGACGTACAGCACGCCGTTGGAAAGCGCTACGCCTTTCACGCCGCCGGCCGCTATTGGTTGACCGCCGGTCCAGACTACCGTGTTGACGCCGAATGTCCAGCGTCCTAAGAAGTTGAAGCCTGCGACAAGAGCGTCACCGACGGAATAGACACTGTCCCCGGTTGCCAATCCACTGGCTGCAAGCACCACGTTGCCGCCGATATTGGGCAGCGACGCCCAGGTGGCGCCTCCGTCTGTCGTATAGGCTACGCCGCCGGTTGTGCCTCCGACCAGTAATGTATCGTCGGCGAGGAGTGTAACGCTAAAGACGTTGCCTCCGCCCGCCGCGAAACCGACTGCCATCGGTAGGCTCCATGTCGTCAGCGTGCCTGTTGCCTTGCGGATCCAGGGTTGTCCGGCAACTCCGACATATATTGTGTCGGCATTCTGGACGACGATGTCCTGGATGTTATTGGGGCAGGTGCGTATCGACCATACGGTATTGCCGGAATCGGTCGATTTGTACATCGTTGTTGCGCCCATGCGAGCAATGTAAACCGACGCCGAATTTTCCGCATCGGCTTCTACTATCCAGGTTTGGGCGGTAGCTCCAGCCAGGATGGCTACACGCTCCCAGGTGAAGCCGGACTGGCGCCAGACGTTCAAGTCCGCGCCCACGCCGTCGCCTACGGTAACATACTTGGTCGCGGCGTCAGCGCTGGTCCATATACTATGAATTGTGGCAAAGTTGCTGTTGGACAGCGCATAGCCGTTGAACGACTTTCCGTAGTCGGTCGTGCGGCAGATAGCGCTGTTCTGGCCCCGTGAGAAAGCCAGGCCGACTCCGCTGCTGGCGTTAAAGAGTACCAGCGTGGCGTTGCCGGTGCCCGGGGTCTTGAGTCCTGTGTTCGTCAGGAACAGCGGGAATGGCGACAGGGCTGTTGCCGAACGCCGCACAACCAGGCCCGCAGCATTCACACCCTGTACGGCTGCCATAAGGTTCGTGCCGTCCCAGGCGACGCTGTTGATAGGATTGCCGGCGTCGATATTGGTAAGTGTGACGTTACCGGCGACAATGGGGCCAGCCGCGACGCGGAATACACCGCCGAGCTGCTCTCCGGCCGCGGTAACGTTGCCGGTTATATTCGCGCCGATAAAGCCTATCTGTGAGGCTTCATCGCCCATGTAGAAGTTGGCATCGAGTACTATGTCGGCACTACCCATTACCAGTTGGTTATCGGTAGAGCGGACTAGATACCTCGGGAAGGTGGCATCTACATTATGGTCCCAATCGGCAATATCGTACCTGTAGACGCGGAGTGCTATATTTCCATCAGTCGTGGGAAATGCCGATTGACCTACATTCTCGGTAACCACCAGTAAGCACTGGTCGGCAAGGAAGTTAGGCGAATATGCCAGGGCGTGGACTCCTTCAGCTCCCAGTAACCCGAAGTTGGTTGGCGCTGCCCAGGCGGGCGTCAGGGAACCCATTGTCCATTGCACCAGGTAACCGAGGTTGCTGTTAGGAGCGGAAGCATTCTGGCTGCCGCCCACGATAATATAGCGGAAGGGTCCCATTAACGGTGAGATGGCAACAGTGGTGATATTGGATGTGATGCCGGGCAGGTTTTGGAATAACGCGCCGCCCGTGGTGGATAGCCACACGCCATCGCCAACCGTCAGGTTCTCTGTGTTGACGACTACCACAATATTGGGGTCGTCCGGAGCAACGGCTACCAGGCCCCAGGTAGAACCGCCGCCGCCGACTACAGCGTCACACGGCAGACCGCGGTTGAATCCAACTGCGCCTCTGGCAGTCTGGGTCCAGGTAACACCGCCGTCCGCTGACTTGTAGAGGTATTCGACGCCGGCTGCATCGCCCGTGATATAGATGGTTGAGCCGGACTGGGCTACATCCAGAACGCCGAAGCCAGCCGCTGGTGCCAGGGTCGTGTCGGTCGGGAAAATGCCCGGCTGCGCAAACGAGTTGGTAAGAGCGAAGTTCCCGCCTGCGGCCTGCGGAATGGCCCCTACAAACAGTGTGGAGAGTAAGATTAATACTATTCCAACTCCCCAGAACTTTCTGATTATTTTTTTCATCGACTTTTAATTTTCTCCTTAGTTATTTGCTTGATTCTTATCTGAATATTCCATACCCCTGCAAACAGGCATGCCTCTAAGTCTTTTTTCTTTCTTGTTTGCAGAGATACTCTAGCTTAGAAGCATCAGTCAGAGCATCATGGCTCTGTTCCCTTTGCGGGCTGATTACATCGCATCACCTCCTTAAAACAAATAGCGTATGCGCGTACCTTTTGCAAGGTACACTTCATATCAACTATAGCACAATATGTACATTTGTCAACCCCTGAAAAGGTTGTTTTACATAATTAATATTAAGTTCGTCCGTTTTGCAGGAAATGCCGTTCTCTAACATAATGTAACGTGCTGACTTAAAGAAGGATAGCTCGGACCCCCTTGTCACTGCGAGGAGGCAAGTCGCCCCGTCATGTCTTTAACGTCTACGCTCTCCTGTCCCCCCTCCGCCATGTCCCGCAGCGTTACCGTCCCCGCTTTTACCTCCTCCTCCCCGATTATCGCCGTGTAACGCGCCCCCAGCGTATTTGCCTGTCTCAACTGGGCTTTAAGGCTTTTATCGCCCGTAGCTGATACAACACTGATTCCATTCTTGCGGAGGCCTGCGGCAAGCTTTATCGCTTCATCCCGGGCTTTTTCGCCCAGGCAAGCGATAAATACCTGCAGGGCGGGCGCCATGGGAACGCTGATATTTTGTTTCTTGAGGTTCAGGATAATTCTCTCTATGCCAGCCGCAAAACCCGCCGCCGGCGTTGGTTTGCCCCCCAGCTCCTCGATAAGCCCGTCGAACCTTCCCCCGCCTCCTAGAGTGCTCTGGCCCCCCTCGTCCTCCGGCTGGATTTCAAAGACGGTGCGGGTGTAATAGTCCAGACCGCGCACCAGCCGGTGGTTGATTATGAAAGGAATCTCCAGCAGACCCAGGTATTTCTGCAATTGGTCAAAATGGGCGGAGCAGGCGGGGCAAAGTTTATCGGTGCTTTGGGGGGCTTTCTCCGCGATGTTCTGACAGGACGCCTGCTTGCAGTCCAGCAGGCGCAGGGGATTTTTCTCCAGCCTCGTTTTACAGTCGGCGCATAAATTATTTGCGTGCTTATTATAATATTTCTTGAGGATGTTAAGGTATGCCGGACGGCACTCCTTGCAGCCGATGCTGTTTAATTGTAATGATATGTTCGCCAGTCCCAGCGACTTATAAAACCGCCAGGCGATATCGATAACCTCGGCGTCGATAGCCGGGTCATCATCCCCGATAGCCTCGCACCCGAACTGGTAATGCTGGCGGTAGCGCCCAGCCTGCGGTCTATCGTAGCGGAAAATAGGGGAGACGTAATAAAGCTTGACCGGCTGGGGCAGGTTGTGCATGCCGTGCTGGATGTAAGCGCGGCACACCGCCGGCGTTCCCTCCGGTTTTAAGGTAAGACTGTTCCCTCCCCGGTCGTCGAAGGTGTACATTTCTTTCTGGACGATATCGGTGAACTCCCCGGCGCTGCGCTGGAAAAGGCTTGTATCCTCGAATATCGGGGTATCGATGCGTTTATATCCGTAAATTCGCGTTATATCGGCGATGGCTTTCTCCACGAAGCGCCAGTATGGCTGCTCTTCCGGGAGGATATCCGTCGTGCCCCGCGCTGCCTGGTACAAATAAGATCTCCTTATTCTTTGTCTTAAAGCAAGAATACAGTATCGACCGAATATTTGCAAAGGGATAGCCTGAAAAAATTATTGTTGCCGCTGGTACATTATAAGTGTAAAATATGGTAACATGAAACCAGATAAAGATGCCGTCTCCAGTCTTTACTGTATCGCGGATGAGTTGCAGGCAGTGGCAACTTTAGGTCTGCAATACGCCCGCAACGACTATGAACGCGAACGCTATGAAAAGGTGTTAGCGGCGAGCCGGCGGATTATAAATATCGCGGACGGTAAGTCTGTCATTAACGATTACAGCCGGTACCATGACATATCCGGACATATTTGTCCCCTCCTCGGTGCGGACGCCGCTGTTTTTAGAAATGGTCAAATACTACTTATAAAACGACTCGATAACGGCCTGTGGGGGACGCCGGGCGGCATGGTTGAAGTGGGAGAAACATTGACTAATGCCGCTTTAAGAGAACTTAAGGAAGAAACCGGGTTGAATGGTAAAGTAGTGCGGCTGTTGGGTATTTTCGATTCACGGATATGGAAGAGTCAGCTGAAATCCCAGCTTTATCATGTTATCTTTGAAGTTAAAGTTACCCGGGGGAAACCAGTTACTAGTAATGAAACAACGGATTACGGCTTCTTTTCAGCGGATAAACTACCTCCTTTATCCAACGGTCACCCCCAAATAGTGCCCTTTTTATTTAAACTTTTTGGCGGTGAAATGGAATCTCCCTATTTTGACGCTCCAGACTGAATATGGAAAAGGAGAATATCGTGATATGGCAAACAACAAGTACGATAAGTATTTCGTGAAAGAACCGATATTAACAAGGGGCGGGTTTTTCCCCGTCGTGGTAGCTAACGGCGCCCAGCACTTTGATGGTGCGGAATTCTCTTTAAGGATACACTATATTGCCGAACCGGGTATTCTGGTCAAAGAACCCCACAGCCATGATTTTGAACAATTCTATTTTTTCATCGGTGCCGACCTCTCGAATATTAAAGAATTTAAAGCCGAAGTTGAGTTCTCTCTCGGTGAAGAGTGTGAAAAGCACATCATTAATGTCCCCACCGCCGTACGTGTCCCCGCCGGTATGGTGCACGGCCCCATGGACTTTAAAAGAATTGAAAAACCCATTATCTTTATCGATACCCTCCTATCCGCCCAGTACGCTACCAGATAGTTTTACACCCCTGCAAATTTGGTTTATACTTAAAAGACAGTTCTATTAATAAATAGAGGTAAGCTCGGTAATCATCGCTGTGGGCGGGCAGGTATGGAATTTAATCGACTCCTCGAAAAAGCCAGGGAATATCATTCGCCGGAAAAACTTGCTGTCCTGGAAGAGGCGTATAAGTTTGCCTCTGAAAAACATCAGGGCCAGGTGCGCCTTTCCGGCGAGCCTTTTATGGAGCACCCCCTCCAGACGGCTTTCATTCTGGCTGAACTCCAACTTGATACCAGTTCCCTCGCGGCTGCCCTGCTCCATGATATCCCCGAGGACACCGGTCTGCCCATAAAAGATATCGAGGCAAAGTTCGGCCCCGAAATAGCCAAGCTGGTTGACGGCACTACCAAGCTTGGTAAGGTTTCCTTGACCGCTTCCGGCAGCGTGCCGAGCGTAACGCAGGCGGAAAACCTCCGCAAAATGCTGGTAGCCATGGCGGAAGACCTGCGCGTCGTCTTCATCAAGCTGGCAGACCGACTTCACAATATGCGCACACTGGATGCCCTCCCCAGGGACCGCCAGCTTAAAAATGCCCAGGAGACTCTGGAGATTTATGCGCCGCTGGCGCACCGCCTGGGTATCTGGGAACTTAAATGGCAGCTGGAGGACCTATCCTTTAGATATCTCAAGCCGCAGGAATACCAGCGGATTGCTCGCCTTGTGGATACCAGGCGTGAACAGCGGGAAAAATTTCTTAACCGGGCTATCCGCGTTTTAAAGAAAGAGCTGGATAGCGCGGGCATATCCGCCGATATTTTCGGTCGCTCCAAGCATATTTACAGCATCTACCAGAAAATGGAAAAATACACCGCGCTGGGCAAACACTTTGATGAAATCTACGACCTGCTCGCTCTAAGGGTTGTCGTCAAAACCATGCCGGAATGCTATAGCGCCGTCGGTATTATCCACAGCATCTGGCGCCCCATGCCCGATGCGTTTGACGACTATATTGCTAATCCCAAGCCCAACGGGTATCAAGCGCTGCATACGGCGGTGATGTGCCTCGGTACCACTCCCCTGGAAGTCCAGATACGCACCACGGAAATGCACCATATCGCTGAATACGGCGTGGCGGCGCACTGGCGCTATAAAGAAGGCGGTAAAAAAGACCTGGAGTTCGAGGACAGGGTAGGCTGGCTCCGCCAGCTTGTCGAATGGCATCGTGAGCTCGCCGGCGCCGAAGAGTTTTTGGAGTCGGTAAAGACGGACATCTTCATCGACCAGGTTTTTGTCTATACACCACGCGGTGAGATAAAAGATCTCCCCAAGGGTTCTACCCCTTTGGATTTCGCCTACCGGGTGCATACGGACCTGGGGCATCGCTGCATCGGGGCGAAGATAAACGGCAAGCTGGTGTCCTTGAGCTATCAGCTGAAAAACGGCGATATTATTGAAATTGTCTCCTCGAAAGCGCCGCGGGGTCCCAGCCTCGACTGGCTTAATCCCAACCTGGGCTTTGTCCATACTACTCATGCGAGGAACAAGATTCGCCAGTGGTTCAATAAACGTGAAAAGACGGAGAGCATCGAGCGCGGCAAGCAGATTCTGGATAAAGAGTTGCGCCGACTTGGCATAAAGACGGACCGCCAGGCTATAGCGGAACTGTTTAGCTACAATAATCTGGACGACTTTATTGCGGCGGTGGGCAATGGCAGCATTACCGCCCACCAGATTGTTTTAAAGCTAGCGGCGCAGGAAAAAGAATCGCAGCAGGTTGCCGAACCCGTTGCCCCCGCCCAGATGGCGCCTTCCGCCGTGCAGGTTCTGGGGGTCGGCGACCTTATGACCAGTATCGCCCAGTGCTGTCACCCCGTCCCCGGCGATAAGATTATAGGCTATATAACGCGGAGCCGCGGCGTTACCATCCACCGCGAAGACTGCCATAACGTTATCAACGAGGATGAAAAGGAACGCCTGATTCCCGTGGATTGGGGCCGTAGCGACCTTCTTTATCCGGTGAAAATCCAGGTGGACGCCTGGGACAGGGTTGGCTTGATGCGAGACATCAGCACCCTCGTGGCGGAAGAAAAAGTCAACATCACCTCGATGAACCTCACTAACGGCAACGGCCAGCGGATTAATATTTTTCTGTCACTGCAAACTAAAGGGCTGGCGCATTTAAGCCAGATTTTAAAGAAAATCGATGGCGTCAAGGGTGTCCTAAGCGTAAGCCGCATCGGCGAAGATGCATCAAAACAGAGTACCCCCGATTCCCCGTCCGTTCCTAAAAAGGCCGGGGATGTCGGTTCGAGTAAAAATTAAGTGGAGGTAAACCTTGGGTAGCAAATCGGCACAGAAGGCAGCGCGTGCTTCGGGAAGAAGGCAGACACGCAATAAATCTCTCCGCAGCCAGGTGAAGACGGATATCGCCAAAGCGGAAAAACTTATCTTTGAAGGCGACCTCGAGGCGGCTAAAGTAGCCGTGGCAACCGCCGTCAGCGTTCTCGATAAAGCTGCGGAGAAAAAGGTGTTCCACGACAACAACGCCGCGCGGCGTAAATCACGCCTGCTGAAAAAATTGAATAAGGCGCCCGCCAAACCAAAAGCTGAATCCAAACCGAAAGCGGAATCTAAAGCGAAGGCTGAACCCAAAAAGAAAGCTGAATCTAAAGCGGAAAAAGCTGAGTAGCTAACGGGATATTTCTCACGGAGATGCGCCGGCACTTGTTGAGTTGTCCGGTGCATCTGGAGTTCTACTTTCTGATGTGTTTTCTTAGTCCGAGGAGGGTATGGGTTTGGCTTCCTGCGTTTTCATCTCTTCACCGCAGCAGGTAAGCTTGCCCTCGCCGGCTTTGGTGCAGAGTGCTTCGGTATTACATTTCGCACAGCGGTATCTTTTTCCCAATTGGCTTGCCACTTTCTGACCTCCTGCAAACGGGGTTCTTTACTGCTTGATTTCCATGGGCTGGCCGCAGCAGGTGATGGTGCCGGTGCCCCCCTTGGTGATAATCATCTCGGCGCCACACTTGGTGCAGCGATATCTCTTGCCTACCTGATTAGCCATGTATATCACCTCTTTAAGAGATTTTATCCTTATTAATTATATGCCTAAAGTACGATTGTTGTCAAAGTGAGCCGCTCCTTTTCCCCTCGGCTCATCCCGATGAAAATCGGGACCCTGCCCTTTCCTTTAAAGCTCCACCTCCCCCATCCCGAAAACCGGACCGTCTTTGCACACCTGCTTTAGACCTCCCCTCGTCCTTATAGAGCACCCGTAGCACACGCCCGTGCCGCAGCCCATCATTATCTCCAGGGAAAGCTGCACGTCTTTACCCTTGAGTTCCGGCATCTTCACCATCGTCTTATACATCGCCACCGGCCCGCAGGCGAATATTTGGTCGATGCCTTTAAGGTAGTGGGGGATAAGCTGGGTCGCCAGTCCTTTAAACCCCTCCGACCCATCCTCCGTGGCGTTAATGCACTGGAAGTTGGCAGGCAGCATTCCCTTATCAAATAAACTCTGCGACGGCGTCACCGGCAGCAGGCATTCCCCCGACCTCGCCCCCATGATAATGGTCACCTTTTTCCCCTGCGCGGCGGCGACTTCCGCCAGGAAACGCAGCGGCGCTATCCCCATCCCCCCTGCCACCAGCAGTAAGTTCTTGGAGCTTTCATTGATGGTGTAGCCGTTACCCAGGGGCCCGAAGATATCGAGCGTATCGCCCTTTTTCTTTAACGAAAGCCACCCCGTCCCTTTACCCACCACGCTGAAAAGCAGCGCTATCTCTTTGCCGTTGACGGCGTGGACGCTGAACGGACGCGGCAATATCGTCTCTTTGGCGCACCGCACCATCACGAACTGCCCCGGCTTCGCCTCTCTGGCTATCTCCGGCGCCTCTAGGCGGAAAAGGTACACCCCCTTTATCGCCTCCACCGCCGACACTATCCTAGATTTAAGCTGGTTCATCAAGACTCCTATTCTTTGTAAAAAGCTTTATCAAATCCTTCTATAGTTCCATCCCAGTTGATAGTAAATGAAAAACTACTTGGTTTGGCATTATTTGAATATACACTAATTATTACCTTATATTTGGTTTTTGGGTTAATTTGTATTGAAGGATACGTTGAAATATGTATCGTCTCTGCAGGTTTAAATCATCATCTGATTTACTTCGAGAGTATTGAAGGGAAGAAAAATCTAAATACTCTGTATCCTGTTTTTTTATATCAATAGGTGCATATCTTTTATTATATTCATTCGAACTATAATTAGGATGAAGTTTTATATCCCATGTTAATTTCGAATCAGCTTCAATTTTTTTATCTATAAGGTTAAATATTTCAATTTTCGCTTCACAATTATTCGCTACTGAATAACCATTATTTGTAACACCTATTCTAAGATGTTTCCTTCCTCTTTCAATTTGTTGGTCTTTAGGAATATTAATTTTAGTAATTTTATTTGATATATATAATTTATAGTCGCCCTTTTTTTCGAATTCTATTTTCAATTTTGGACGTTTTATAAATTGAACCAGTTCTGTTGCGCCTACAACTATTGCTGCACCTACAATTACACTTATGATTGATATTATCCACTCTGGCATTTTTCTTTACCTCACCCCCTTGTATTTCCTTTCCTCCACATTAGCTTTATTAGGTAAAGGTATGAATTTATATATAAGGTTGCCGCCTGCTTTTATCTCTTTATCATTTCGGTACTTGATATTTTTATTAGCTTTGATCACAGCATGGCGGTAATTATTTGCGAACACCCTTATTTTTAGAAAATGGGTCGCGGGGTGTAAGTCTTGGCTATCATGTCCTTTTGTAGTAATAGTAAATATTCTCATATTTGTCATGATTAGTTTCTTTATCTCCCCCTCCCTTACTCCTCTATCTATCTCACCTGCTTCCTCGCCGCCTTTATTTTCCAGCTAATACTTTGATTATTTCCGAGCAGCCTCCATCGCGTAAATAACCGGC